>Ga0156312_123_pt1 | contig 96690 bp, 95 predicted proteins | sample RifCSPlowO2_12_FD_107960 | JGI IMG/M metagenome (GOLD analysis project Ga0156312, IMG submission 107960) | Candidatus Uhrbacteria bacterium RIFCSPLOWO2_12_FULL_47_10
TAATGCCTATGACAAATGGCAAGAGTGCCAAGAAAAAGCTACTGACGCAGTTGGTCGGGACAGCAATATCTTTGACTAATCTCCCTCACCAAACCTACAATCCCCCTCTCCCTTAGGGAGAGGGTTGGGTGAGGGGCAACCGTTCCAACACCATCACTGATATTCTTCCAAACTCCTGAGACTCAACCCTCTTCCACCCATTATCCCAAAACCAGGCCGGCACTAGATTGCGGCCAATCGGATCAATCCCGCCGGTTACCAAAAATACGTGATTATATCCGCGCGTTATGTCCCGCAGCCGCGGGACATTTTCTTTTGTATTAAGCGAGATCCAATTTGTCTTTACAATACGTGTATCGCGATCATCTTGATCATCGCGCGGATAAAAGCCGACCACTGGCAATGAACCCTTGTAATATCGTTCAAACGGCAAAATCTCACTATGCGGATTTATTAACACAAGACACTCATTTTTAATTTTACATTTTACATTTTGCATTTGCTCTACCCACCCTGTCAATTTATCCCACTCACGATGCCCAATTTTTACAAGTGATGGTAAATCCGGAAAAATCAACGCGAGCATGAGTAGGTAGAAGGTAGTATGTAGTAAGTAGAATTGTCTTAAAGTAAATTTACCTTTTATTCGCTCAACAAAATTGGCAAACCCGATTCCCAGCAACAAATACAATGCCGGCGCTACTGCAATAAAGTAACGCGGGATGGCATTTGAAAACGCAAAACCAATAAGAAGTGGAACAAGTAGCCATGAAAATAGCAATCGTACCCCCCTCACCCTACCCTCTCCCTCAGGGAGAGGAGTTGGGGTGAAGGCACTACGCAATGCAAACCAAAGTAGCCCCACAATCACCACACTTAAAAGTGTTACAATAAAAGCATTATCCTGCCCAAACACCAAAAACATTTCAAGGATTGAAAGAAAAAAATTCTTATCAGGCGGAAGATAAAAAAAATATCCTTGTGATATTGGCGTAATAATTTTGAGTTTAATAAAATTAACAGCCCAGGGCAGGAATTGGAGCACTAAAAGTGCTCCAAGAATTATGAATCTAGAATTATGAATTATGAATTGTTTAATGTTGAATTGCGATTGCCACAAAAGGTAAATTAATAATGCGGCGATAATCATCCAAGCAGTGATATGCGTCCAGATAAGTAGGAGTAGAACTAAGAAAAGAGGAACAAATTTCGTCACTGAGTGATGGGCACCCTTATCACTCAGTGACGGATTCGCCTGATATGCTGTCTTTAATCTTAAATCTTTAATCTGTAATCTAACGAACAACCAAACCGCAAGCAATGCTAAAAACAAATACAGCGTATACATCCGCGTTTCGGTTGCGTAATAAACCTGGAATGTGGAAATTGCAAGAAGAAATGCCGCAAAAAGTCCGGCCACTCGTCCCTCACCCTGCCCTCTCCCTTGGGGAGAGGGTGATTGAGCGGAAGCGAGATCGGGTGAGGGGGTTTGGGCGAGAGGAGTAAAAAGCCGCACGCCCAGCACATATACCATCGGAATGCTTGCCATGCCAAAAATCATGGAAAGCGCGCGCACCGCAAGCTCTCCGCTTCCGAAAAGTTTCATCCAAAAATGAAGCAGAATAAAATATAACGGCGGATTATTTTCAAACTGCAAATAATGAAGCATCTGTTTAAGCGGCATTTCTGCAAAATGCACGGAAAATGCCTCATCAAACCAAAGCGAACCTCTTTGAGATAAAATAAAGAGACGCAAAAAAAGGCCAAGAAGAATAATGCCGATTAAAATTAGTTTATGTTGTCGCATAAATCCGAAGCCCGAATGACTAATGACGAATGAAGCCCTAATGTTTTAATGCATTCAATAATTTAGGCATTGATTCGTCATTCGGATTTCGTCACTCGTCATTTAAGATAACTTTAATCGTACCACTGTCACGAAGAATTCCGCAATATCTCTTATTCCCAATTTTGATTTTCCGTGCCGGCGATCATTAAACACAATGGGAATTTCCGCAATTTTAAATCCCGCGCGCTGGGCTTTGTACAGCATTTCTTCCTGAAACGCATACCCAGTGCTTGATATGCGTGAAAGATCAATTATTTCCAGCACTCGCCGGCGATACGCGCGAAAACCAGAGGTTACATCGCGCGCCGAAATATCAAGTACGCGCCGGGAAAACTCCATTGCCGCCCGGCTCATAAATGTCCGCCATGGCCCCCAGCCGATAATCTCTCCCCCAGAAATTCTACGGGAACCGATTACCAAATCCTTGCCCTGCACAATTTCGGAAATCATTTTTGGAAGCAATTGCGGATCATGCGAAAAATCCGCATCCATGGTAATGGTCACTGTCGCACCATGTTGCACGGCCAAAGTTAGTCCGTCGCGCAAAGCACTGCCCAGGCCGAGTTTTTTAGGACGCAAAATAAGCGTAACCGGAAAACGCTTGCGCAGAGCGCGCACCACCTCAAGCGTGCCGTCATTTGAAGAATCATCAACTACAATTACTTCCAATTCGGAAATATTCAGCGCAAAAATTTGCTTCACGAGCTTTTTGATATTTGCTCGCTCGTTGTAAGTAGGAATAATAACAGCGACCTTCATGCCCCAAGCTTTCTTTTAAAATAATCCACCCACGGAATCTGAGATGGATCAAGATTATTTTGCATCGCTAGATAAAAAGAGAGAAAACTGCCAAAGGAAAGAGCTTCTAATGCCTGTAATAAGCGGTTGTTCCCGCGTGGCGCCCATGCATAGGCGGGGATGTGCTGTTTTTGCAGTACCTCACGGGAAATTGGATAGCGTTTGGCCACGCGCGGATGATAAAGATTGGATTCCAGAAAAAGCCCGGCCAGATTTCGCGAATTGGTTTTAGGAAAAGTCAACCCTTCCATTAAATGATGGTTCGCCTCCGGAAGCGGGAATGACACGGCAAATTGTTTTGCGCTCTCATTGATCTGGTTGGCCATGGTATGCGCATTTCCAATCAAATGCTGCGAGGCAAAAATCAAAACCCCGCGATTTTTTAATTTTTCCGCCATTTGTTTTGCAGGGTTTTTTGTTGTAGGTGCGAATGAACCAAACAACCGATTGTAGTCGCAGCTCTTTAGGCTGCGCGCAATATCGCCGGCTAAAGACCGGCGGCTACCAAAAACACCTGCTGAACACAGCATCGCCAGCATTCCGATCATCGTATACCCCGTACCCAGCCGTGGCTGGCCTGAAGGATTGTGTGTAGGCACAAAAACGTAGCGCGGCACTTTATGTGCCGCAAGCCACTTGCCAAGCGTTCCACCTGTAGTAATTCCCATTATTTTCCCACCTCGTTTTTTTGCCTCTTGAGCCGCCGCCAAAGTTTCTTCGGTGCCGCCGGAATAACTAGCGACAATAACCAAAGTATCACGATTGACGTATTCCGGCAGATTGTAATGATTAACCACTTCCATCGGCACGCGCAATTCTTTCTCGTAAATACTTTTGATCATGTAGCCGCCCAGCGTTGACCCTCCCATGCCGGCAATTACAACATTTTTCACCTTGTGGTAAGATGCTGGGAATTTTATCTGAGTTGTCTCTGCCCAGGCCTGCTGACACTGCTTGGGAAGCGCGATAATTGACTCCAGCACTTTATGCTTATCGTATTTTTTAAAATGTTCCGGGTTGTCTAACATGTGCATAGTCATACAGTATAACATATTGCGGGAAAACAGAAAACGAGGCCTTTTGGCCTCGTTTCTTTCTCAACAATGGGGTGCCTATCGGGATTCGAACCCGAACTAAAGCCTCCACAGGGCTCTGTGCTGCCATTACACCATAGGCACCCCACTATTGAGAAATTCACAGTTCTATCTGCCCCGCACCTTCTCTGCCCCCAGCACGAGTCGAACGTACATCAATGCCTTAGAAGAGCACTGCTCTATCCATTGAGCTATGGGGGCGCAGAAGGTGCGGGGTCCATTGAAAGCCGACGCTCCACATGCTCCGACCACCGCGTCGGAGGTCGGCTCCCCGACCATAAAGTGCTTCGGGGCTACAGGGGCGAAGTTGACTATAAACTATCATAAATTTTTACAAAAGTCAATCCTCTGCTCTTTGCCGTGCATGAAATGCCTTGTGCACCTCGCGAAGCTGGGTGTCGGTAACATGAGTGTAGATTTGGGTGGTGGTAATGGAGGAATGGCCAAGCAAAGCTTGCACACTGCGAATATCGGCGCCATTGCGCAAAAGGTCAGTAGCGAATGTGTGTCGGAGGGTGTGCGGGGAAATGCGTTTGGTAATTCCCGCGGCTTTGGCATACTTCTCCACAATTCTTTGTATTGAACGCGGCGTAAGCGCGCCGCCTTCTCCGCTTTTGAGACGGGCTTTATCATGGCGGACAAACAAATATGGCGCCATATCACCGCGCGCGTCCAAATATTTTTTAAGCCACTCCCGCGCTCCCGGCGACATAAAGACCACGCGTAATTTGCTTCCTTTACCGCGCACGGTAAACTCTTCTTTTTTTGGATTCACATCCGTACGTTTGAGTCCAGCAAGCTCGGACACGCGCAGGCCTGTTGAAAACAACATTTCCAAAATTGCCTTGTCGCGAAGTTGCACAATACTGCCCTCTCCCTGCCCTCCCCGGGGCCTACGCCCGCTCGGCCCGTCTTCGACCCCCTCGGGAGAGGAAGACCGCAGGTCAGGTGAGGGGATAAGCGGCGCCTTAAGCATCCGTTCCAAATCTTCTGCCTCAAGAAAATCCACTTGCCGCGTAGGCATTTTGCCCAATTCAATTTTTTCCGGCACAAGGGTTTTGATATCGCGCTTGGAAAGATATTTTAAAAACGCGCGCAATGCAATAAGATGATAGTTTTGAGTATTTTTTTTAAGTCCCTCGTCAGGGCTAAGCCCTGTATGCTTTAAGGGCTTAGCCCTGTAGCGATTCAGCCACAGCCGATACTCGCGCACTGTATCTTGCGTTATGCCAGCCGGACTCTTTACCCCATGATCCGCAGACCACATCAAAAACCGCCCTAGATAAAACTGGTAATTTTCAATCGTCCTTTTGCTCCGTCCTCGTTCCACCTCAATATATTCCAAAAATTGTCGCACTAATGTATCAAGTGTCATACTTTGTGTCGCACATTCTAGTATAACAGTATGGCGCTCTTGCCACAATATTGATGTTGTGATATACTCATTTAATCTTAAATTTACCTGGTTTGGCGTTGTTCTCGGTTTATCGTACCCAACGACGATTCACTTGGAACAACGTGGCCACAGATAAAATATGTTGGATAAGAAAAAGAAGGAATCTTTAATTAAAAAATACGCGACTCATGAGGGAGATACAGGATCGCCAGAAGTGCAAATTGCGCTTTTAAGTGCGGAAATTGAGGATTTGCAAGAGCACCTCAACCAGCACAAAAAAGATTTTTCATCCCGCCGCGGTCTTTTGCGGAAAGTCTCTGAACGGAGACGGCTTTTAAAATATTTGGACATTGAAAGCAAAGATCGCGTGGCGGCATTGAAGAAAAAACTTAAATTATGATTAAACATCCAGAACAGCGTGTCGCGATTTTTATTGACACACAAAATATGTATTATTCGGCGCGCAATCTCTTTGGAGCGCGAGTCAATTTTAAAAATATTGTTGAAGACGCGGTATCCGGACGCAAGCTTACCCGCGCGATTGCCTATGTAGTGGCCACAAAAACCGGCGAAGAGCGGCCATTTTTTGAAGCCCTTAAAGGCGCGGGCATTGAAACTAAAGAAAAAGAACTGCAAATATACGGAGGCATGAAAAAAGCCGACTGGGATGTGGGCATTGCGGTAGATGCGATTAAACTCGCGGATAAAGTTGACGCGATTGTTATTGCTTCTGGTGATGGCGATTTTTATCCATTGCTTGAATATCTGAAGGGTGTGAAGGGCTGCCTTGTAGAAGTTATGAGTTTTAGAGAAACTACTTCTTCCAAGCTTCTTGAAATTGTGGATGGCTATACAGATCTTTCTTCTGATCCAAAGCGATATTTGATGAAGACCGGAGAGATTGGCAGAGGCGGTGGCAGTGGAGATCATGAACGCGATAAGCGAGCACAAAGTGAAAAACAAACAGCATCGCGTGGATTTGGACGCGGGCTTCGTCGGGTGCGGGGAGGACGCAAAAGTGAGGAAACTGAAGAATCGCAGTCAAGCATTTATCCAATTATTACACCGTGGTCTGAATAATCTATGTCAATTGAACGTTTTGAAACAAATTGGGGAGGAAAAAATTTAATCATTGAAACCGGAAAACTCGCGCATCAAGCAAATGGATCATGCACGGTTCAATACGGAGATACTCTCGTGCTCGCCACCGCGGTAATGTCGCACCATCCCCGCGAGGTGGATTTTTTACCGCTCTCAGTTGAATACGAAGAAAAACTTTACGCCGCCGGTAAAATAAAGAGCTCGCGCTTTATTAAACGTGAAGGTCGTCCCTCTGATGAAGCAATACTTACCGGTAGGCTTATTGATCGCTCAATTCGGCCTCTTTTTCCGGCTACTATTCGCCGTGACATTCAAGTGATTCTCACAGTATTTTCAGTTGACGGAGAAAACGATTCTGACATCCCTGCACTTATCGCGGCCTCGTGCGCGATTATGTTATCAGACATTCCATGGGATGGCCCGATTGCGGGCGCGCGCGTAGGATTCATTCCATCCGCAGAGGCAACCGGCGGCAAAGGCGGGGAATGGGTTTTAAACCCGACCTTTGAAGCGCGTGGAAAATCCAAACTTGATTTAGTGGTTTCTGGTACGGATCAAAAAGTGCTCATGCTGGAAGCCGGATCAGACGAGATGTCTGAAGAGCTTATTGCCGAAGGCATAGAATTTGGACAAAAACACTTGCGCAAAATTATTACGCTTATTGAAGAAGTACGCGCAAAAGCCGGAAAGCCAAAACGCTCCCCGGAAATTATACCGGCCACTGATGAAGCTATAAAACTCAAAGAAGAAAATCGCCGCGCAGTTGAAGAAACACAGAAATTTCTGGAGTCAAAGCGCGATATGCTATTTGCTGAGCCCCATGCCAGCAAAATTGAGCGACGCGCGGTCAAAGATCAACTCTATCTCCTCATTGAAGAACATCTTGCCGCCCTTGACTTGTCAAAAGACGCGCGCAAAACCGGTCTGTCCTCAGTAGAAGATGGCGTTGAAAAATTAGTCACGCAGGCAATACTTAGGGAAGGAAAGCGCGTAGACGGCCGAGGACTTACTGATGTCCGACCGCTTAAAGTGGAGGTGGCTGTTCCGCCGCGCACCCATGGTTCAGCGCTATTTTCCCGCGGCGATACTCAAGTGCTTTCAACCGTTACCCTTGGCGCCCCAGGACTTGAGCAAACCCTGGAGGGCATGGATGTTTCAGGCAAGCGCCGTTTTTTCCATCATTACAATTTCCCCCCCTACTCGGTTGGTGAAACTGGACGCATGTTTGGTCCAGGCCGTCGCGAGGTTGGACATGGCGCGCTTGCCGAGCGCGCGCTTTGGCCAATGTTGCCAACAGATAAAGAGACTTTTCCTTATACAATTCGGGTGGTTTCTGAGGTGCTGGCTTCAAACGGATCTTCATCAATGGGCTCAACCTGTGCCTCTTCCCTCGCGCTTATGGATGCCGGCGTGCCGATTAAAAAACAAGTGGCCGGCATTGCTATGGGTTTAGCTTCAACAGAGGATGGTCAATACAAAATTATTACTGACCTGCAAGATTTGGAAGATGGCAAAGGCGGGATGGATTTCAAAGTAGCTGGCACGCGCGATGGCGTGACTGCAATTCAGCTTGATACAAAAACCAAAGGACTTACCCAAAAGGTGGTGCGCGAGACATTTGCACAGGCAAAAGAGGCGCGCATGAAAATTTTGGACGCGATGGACGCGGTCATTGCCACTCCGCGAGCTGAGCTTAGTAAGTGGGCGCCGCGTATTATCTCATTCCGTATTCCGGTAGACCGGATCCGCGATGTGATTGGTCCGGGTGGAAAAATGATTAACGAAATTATTGACGCAACCGGCGTAACTATTGACATTGAAGATGACGGATTAGTGATGATTACTTCCACTTCTCCCGAAGCTTCGGATAAAGCCGTAACCTGGATTAAAAACTTGACCCGCGAAGTAAAAGCCGGTGAAATATTTGAAGGCAAAGTAACGCGCATTATGGATTTTGGCGCGTTTGTGGAAGTTCTGCCCAAACAAGAAGGATTGGTGCATATTTCGGAATTGGCGCACTACCGCGTAAACAAAGTTACGGACGTTCTTAACATCGGCGATACTGTAAAAGTCAAAGTAAATGAAATTGACGAAATGGGACGGATTAATTTGTCGCGCAAAGCATTGATTGATCCGGGCGCGGAAACTCCGCCTCCGGGATATGGTGAAGGCGGCGGAGACCGTGGCGGATTTTCAAGCGGACGCGGCGGCCGGCCGCCACACCGAGGCTTTGGCTTTGGCGGACGCAGTCGCCGAGATCACTAACATATGTGGATAAGTTGTTGTATCTGGGGATAAGTCCTTGTACACAAAATTTGTCCAGAGTACTTAAAATAGCTCTCAAACTGCTAAATTTTGGCTTATTTAAGGCAAATTGTTGACAATTTGTTGATAATCTGATATTATAAAGAGTGGAAGTTGGTCTTTAACAACCTCCTCCTTTCTACTCTTCTTCCTAATCCCGCATTGCGGGACTACAAAAACAAAAGTGCTAATTGGGAGATCTCGCGGTTGCGAGTATCACCCAAGAAAGGTAGAAAGGCACAGTCCTTTCACCCTAAAAGTGCGAAATCTTCAAACTTACACTCATCAGTGTGAGTGCGAAGAACACTTAAGGGTTTGGGCGTTGTTAGGTCTCGGAATACTTTGACTTTCCACTTTACAGGGAAACAAACCGGGGCGCCTAACGGCGCCCTGTTTCATTCTAAAAGGGATTGACACAAAATGTCACTATTGATATACTCCATGTTACCTTTATCTAGTATGGTTATCTCCACCTACCCTATCTATATGGACACCACTACGCTTAAAAAAATTGAATCACAACTTATTACAGAAAAAGAGAAACTGGAAACACAGCTTGCTCAGTTTTCCGCCAAAAACATTCATAATCCGGATGATTACAATGCGGTTTTTCCACAATTTGGAGAAAAAGAAGAAGACAATGCTACCGAGGTTGCTCAATATAGCGACAACTTAACTCTGGAGCGAACGCTTGAGTCAGCACTACGCGATGTAAAAAACGCGCTGGAAGCAATGAAAAAGGGAACCTACGGCATTTGCAAATACTGTAAAAATCCAATTGATGAACGGCGACTTTTAGCTCGTCCGACTTCCTCCTCATGTATCAACTGCAAAAAACAGCTCACCAGCTGATCATTGCGCTTGCAATAATCGGGTTCATCTTGGATCGCATCCTCAAGTTTGTTGTTTCGCACCTTCCGCTGGGGAAGGTGTTTGCGTTTGTGCCGAGACTGGATCTTGGCTATTACCTTAATCCAGCGCTTTTCTTTTTCCCGGCTTGGAGATTCATTCCCTATCTTGCCCTTGTGATTCTTGTTGTTATTACTACTTACTACATGCTACATGCTAAGTCCTTGCCCTTCTTAGTCCCTGTTCTCCTCGGCGGCGCCTCCAATGTCTTTGACCGTTTCGCATACGGCGGTGTGATTGACTATGTGCATATCATGGGTCTTGCCACAATCAATATCGCTGATATACTAATCTTTGCAGGATTAATACTCATTATGTTAAAAACATATGGCCAAAGGAGTTAAATTATTTTGGGGACTAGTAGTCCTTGCCATAATTATTGTGATTGTAGCGCTTGCGCGCACGCCTTCAGTACAAAAACCTTCCGCTTCAGAGACTGGACCAATAAAAATTGGAGCGGTTGTACCTCTTACCGGGGACAGCGCCGCGTATGGTTTGCCAATTCAGCGCGCCGGATTGCTCGCGGTTGAGGAAATCAATGCTGCCGGAGGAGTAAATGGCCGGCCGTTTGAGGTAGTTTGGGAAGATGGCAAATGTGACGCCAAAGAGGCAAGCGTAGCCGCGCAAAAACTCATTAATATTGATGATACAAAAATGATATTTGGCGGGGTATGCTCATCTGAAACTCTAGCAATGGCGCCGCTTGCTGAAACGGCAAAAGTGCTGATCGTCTCACCCTCAGCCACGAGCCCGGACATCACCGGCGCAGGAGATTTTATCTTCCGCACCGCCCCATCTGATGCCACCGCGGGAGATGTAGCGGCGCAGTACGCTATGAGTAAAGTGGGGGCACGCAAAGCCGCGGTCATCTCTGAAACCAAAGATTACGCTCAAGGATTACGCCGTGTATTTACTGAAAAATTCAAGGCGAGTGGCGGTGAGGTGGTAGCAGATGAAACTTACAATAGTGGCGATACAGATTTTCGTACCCAAATTCTAAAGATAAAGTCCGCAAATCCAGATGTAGTATATATTTTGCCGCAAACTTCTTCTCCGGGCATCCTTATCTTAAAACAGCTTGCCGCAAACGGCGTTTCTGCGTCGCGGCTTACTGCGGAGGTGCTGATCGGCCGCAACATCGTTGCAGAAAACAAAAAAGAAATGGAGGGTGTAGTTGGCATTGAAAATTGGTTTGATGAAAAAGGAGATCTGGCGGCAAAAATGCTCACCACCTATAAACAGAAATATAATGAGGACGCGCCGTTTCCTTCGTTTATGGCAAACATGTACAGCCAGTTTTATCTTATCAAAGATGCCATTGAAAAGGTGGGGCTTGATACGGAAAAATTGCGCGATTATCTTTATGAACTCAAAGAGTGGAAACATGCGCTGGGCTCGCTCACCTTTGATAAAAATGGCGATCCGGTCGGACTGCCTTATAGCGTAAAGAAAGTAGAAAATGGCGAGCTTAAAGAGCTTGAAATCTACCGGCCGGAAGTGAAATAAACATACAGAACCTACCAAAGACGGGGCCTTGTGCCCCGTCTTTATTTATGATATTATTGTTACATGTTTTATGCTTCATGATACATGAAAAATATGATCATCACTTGGCTTGGACAATCCTGTTTCAAAATTGACATTAAATCGCAAAATGAAGAGGTGACGATTATCACTGATCCTTTTGATCCCGCGGTTGTGGGACTTAAATTGCCGCGAACTCTTACGGCAGATATTGTGCTCAAAAGCGATCCGGAGGTGAAATATCCGATTGAAGGGCGCGAGGGTAAAAAGCCTTTTGTTATTGAAACCCCGGGCGAATATGAGGTGAGAGGCGTGTTTGTATATGCTATCCCCTTTTCCAATCAAAATAGCCCCCCGGAATTTGTATTTTGGATTGAAGCCGAAGGAATAGTAATTTTGCACACCGGGAGTCTCACCCGCGTCCTAAGCGAAACTGAACTGCAGGCAATTGAAGGAGTGGATCTGCTTATGGTACCGGTTGGCGGAGGCACTGCGTTGGACGCCAAAAAGGCGGCGGAATTAGCATCGGAGCTGGAGGCGCGAGTGGTAATGCCAATGCTGTACAAAGTGGAAGGATTAAAATTGAAAGCCGAGGGAGTAGAACCATTCTTAAAAATAGTTGGCGCAAAATCAGAGCAGATGCCAAAGTTCAAAGTCACGCGAAAAGATTTGCCGGCCGATGAAATGAAGGTAGTGGTGTTGGAAAAAGCATAAATGTGTGGCGAAGTATGGAAGAGGAAGAAAAAATAGCCAAAGCCAGACGCCAATTATTAGTAGTTGGCGTGGTGTGCGTGGCCGCCGTTGTATTCACCATCTGGCTTGTATCCTTGCGCACGACCTTTTCGCTTAATCAAAAAAAATATCCTTCCCCGCTATCCGCCTTAAAACAAACTCAGAAACAACTTGGAGGAAGCTGGGATGATTTCAAACAACAACTTGATCGCCTAAAATAGTATGGTATGCCGAATGAAAAAATAAATCGCGTAGGAAAACTGGAAGCCCGCCCTATTGTGGATGAAATGCAGGAGTCCTATTTGGATTACGCAATGTCGGTTATTGTCGCCCGCGCGCTGCCTGACGTGCGCGATGGATTAAAGCCCGTGCACCGCAGGATTTTGTACGCGATGTGGAACGTCGGGCTTAAACCTGGCGCGAAATTCCGCAAATCCGCAACGGTGGTTGGTGAAGTGCTTGGCAAATATCATCCGCACGGCGATGTGGCCGTTTACGATTCCATGGTGCGCATGGCACAGGATTTTTCTTTACGCTACCCGCTTATCTGGGGACAGGGCAACTTTGGTTCCATGGATGGGGATGCTGCGGCGGCTATGAGGTATACCGAGGCAAAGCTGGCAGGAATTTCCGAAGAACTTTTGCAAGATATTGAAAAAGAAACAGTTGCTTTTGTCCCCAACTATGACGGCACTCATAAAGAACCGCGCGTGCTTCCCGCGAAACTTCCTAACTTGCTTTTAAATGGCACTTTAGGCATCGCGGTTGGCATGGCTACAAATATCCCGCCGCATAATGTAGGCGAGATTTGTCAGGCCACCGCGCATCTTATTGAAAATCCGGAGTGTACAGTTGAAGATCTTATAAAATTCGTGCCCGGGCCGGATTTTCCAACCGGCGGCATCATCTATAACAAAGAAGATATTAAGCAGGCCTACGCAACTGGCAAAGGATCCATTGTCATGCGCGGGCGAGCGGAAATTGTTGATGTTTCCAAAATTATCGTGACTGAAGTTCCTTATGGCGTAAATAAAGCCGATCTTCTAACGCACATCGCGGATCTTGTGCGTGATAAAAAATTGGAGGGCATCCGCGACTTGCGGGATGAGAGCAACAATAAAGAAGGCGTGCGCATTGTTGTTGAACTTAAAAAAGACGCTTATCCCAAAAAGGTTCTTAATCAATTATTTGATTCTACCTCGCTCCAAACCACTTTTCATGTCAACATGCTTGCGCTGGTTGATGGAATTCAACCGCGCGTATTGAATCTTAAAAGTATTTTGGAAGAATATCTAAAACATCGTCAAGATGTCATCCGCAAGCGCACCTCTTACGATCTTGCGCGCGCCAAAGAACGGGCGCATATCCTTGAAGGTCTTAAAATCGCAATCCTTCACATTGATCAAGTAATTTCCACCATCAAAAAATCTGAGGATCGCGATGAGGCCAAGGAAAACTTAATTAAAAAATTTAAACTCATGGAAATCCAAGCCATTGCTATTTTAGAGATGCGCCTGCAGCAGCTTGCCAATCTTGAACGACTCAAAGTTGAAACCGAACTTAAGGAAAAACTTGAACTTATTAAAGAATTAGAATCTATTCTGGCTTCCTCAAAAAAAATCCTGAGCATTATCAAAAATGAAATTGAGGAGCTCACAAAAAAATATAGCGACAAGCGACGCACGGAGATTGTCGCCCATGCGGTTAAAGAATTCCGCGCTGAGGATCTTATCCCGGATGAGGCCACCATTGTTATGATTACTGCTGACGGCTATATCAAGCGCCTGCCGCCGGAAACTTTTAAACGACAAGGGCGTGGTGGCAAAGGAGTAATCGGGGTGACCACCAAAGAAGAAGATGTGGTAGAACATCTTTTTACCACCACAACTCATGCGGATCTGCTTTTCTTTACCAGCCGCGGCCGGGTATTTAAGCTTAAGGCCTATGAAGTTCCACAAGCCACCAGAACTGCAAAAGGTCAGGCGGTTGTAAATTTCTTAGAACTTGCGCCGGGTGAAAAAGTATCGGATGTGCTTTCCTTGAAAGAGCTTGGCGATTATAAATATCTGGTCATGGTTACCAGCAAGGGTTTAATTAAAAAAGTGGATTTGGAAGATTTTGAAGTAGTACGCCGTTCAGGACTCATTGCTATTAAACTTAAACCGGAAGACAATCTGGAATGGGTAAAACCGTCGTCCGGCAAAGATGAAGTGATGTTGATTACTTCACTGGGACAATCTATCCGCTTTAAGGAAGCGGATGTGCGACCAATGGGAAGGGTGGCCTCCGGCGTGCGCGGCGCGCGCCTTAAGGGAAAAGATCGGGTAATTGGCATGGATGTGCTGGATAGCAAACTTGTTGAAAAAGGCATGATGGAACTTTTTGTACTGATGGAAAATGGGTTTGGCAAACGCACCGATGTAAAATCTTATAAAATACAACGTCGTGGCGGATCAGGCATTAAAACGGCAAAAGTAACTGAGAAAACCGGCGATGTTATTGGCGCCTTTATTGCCAACGCTAAAGATGAACGCGATCTGATTGTAATTTCCAAAAAAGGACAAGTTCTGCGCACTGCCTTCCGCACCATTTCACTGCAGGGTCGCGCTACCCAAGGTGTCAGGGTGATGAGATTTAAAGAAGTGAACGACAGAGTTGCCAGCGTAACGTTTGTGTGATATAGTAGGATACGAATCAGCGAATATCTGACGAATCTCCGAATATACGAATTATTCGTGGATTCGTATATTAGTTGATTCGTATAATAATTTGTAGATTCGTATCATATTTATATGGGTTTACCTGGACATCGAAGGACCTCTTCTCATAAACGCCGCCGCGCGGCGCATTTTGCGCTTGCTGGAGCAGGAACTACCAAGTGCCCGCACTGCGGCAAAGCAGTCTTGCCTCACCACGTCTGCCCGCACTGCGGCTATTACAAGGGCCGACAAGTTATTGCTATTCCCCTCAAGGGAAAGAAAAAATAGTATGGCCAACCGCCACTTAGGGCGCACGATCATCATGCAATCCCTTTACCAATGGGATTTTCGTGGCAAGGATGTTGAGGAATTGCAACGATCGCTTGAAGGCAATCTTAAAGAATTCGCGCCTGAGTTTGATGATGTGCAGTTTGTAGAAACCACAGTAAACGGAATTCTCACAAATCTTGACGCAATTGAAGGACTGATTACCAAGTACGCGCCGCAATGGCCGCTTGAGCAAATTACCCTGGTTGACCGCAATGTCTTGCGCATCGGCGTCTACGAGCTTAGGTTTAACCCTGAAATTCCAGCGCGAGTGGCAATTAACGAAGCTATTGAGCTGGCTAAGACTTTTGGCGGCGAATCCTCGGGAAAATTTATAAACGGGGTACTTGGCGCAATCTATCGGGATATGACCGCGCAGGGAGAAATTAAAGAAGTGGACAAACGTAGTTCACAGACATCAGTTCACGGTTCGCAGTAATTAAATTTCAATGCTGTGAACTGCTGACTGATAACTGACGACTCAATATGAAAGATTGGTCAAAACTTGAACACACCCTTGGTGTCACATTTAAAAATCAGGACCTTTTAAAGCAAGCGCTTGTCCATCGCTCTTATCTTAATGAGAATCCCGCATTCCATCTTCCGCAAAACGAACGGCTGGAATTTCTGGGCGACGCGGTTCTGGAGCTTGCCGTTACCGAACACCTATACAATCACTACCCCAATCCCGAAGGAGAGCTTACCAACTGGCGCGCGGCGCTGGTTAACGCGAAAATGATGGCGGAAATTGCTAAGGACATTGGTTTGGATGATTATTTATTTTTGTCGCGCGGAGAAGCCAAAGACACCGGATCCAAAGCGCGTCAGATTATTTTGGCCAACGCGATTGAAGCGGTCATTGGCGCGATTTATCTTGATCAGGGGATGGAAGTTGCCACAACTTTTACCAAACGCGAAGTTCTTACAAAACTTCCGCATATTATTGAGTACGGATTATATGTGGACGCCAAGAGCCATTTTCAAGAACTAGTGCAGGAAAAAATGGCAATGACTCCTTCTTACCGCGTACTCTCCGAGATTGGTCCGGATCATGCCAAACAATTTAAAATCGGGGTTTACATCGGCGACATTATGATTGCCGAGGGCTTTGGCACTTCCAAACAAGAAGCGCAGATGTCCGCGGCTGAAGCGGCTCTCAAAAGCAAGTGGGAAGAGAAAATTTAAAAAACATTGTAACGCGCCCGTGGTGAAATGGATATCATAACAGGCTTCGAACCTGTTGGTGGGGGTTCGATTCCCTCCGGGCGCAATTAGGAAAAAACATCGGCTTGCCGCTCAGAAATCTGAGCGAGCCTCGCTCAAATAAGATTTGAGCGGGAACCATATTTTAATTTTGGGGGAAGAAAATTTTTTAATCCTACTGATTCTTTCCAAGAAGCGGCCAAACGCCGCTTCTTGACGTATTAGACTGGATATGCTATGATTGCTTTCAAATCTAGGCATGGTGCTTAGGTTAAAACGTACCTTGATAGGAGGACAGAACGTTGAATGCAGAAACGCTTGGCGTCGATATCGGCGGCGTCATCATCAACCGAGTGAACGACGGAACCGATACCTCGTTCTTCACTGACAATTACCTGCGGACTACGGCAGTGCCGGGCGTCTTCGACGCTCTGCGCCAGCTCGTGGAGAAGCGGTTCGGCGACAAGGTATTCCTTGTCTCGAAGTGCGGTCAGCGCGTGCAGGACAAAACCCTGCAATGGCTCGACCATCACCGCTTCTACGACCTCACCGGAATCGGACGCGAGCGTGTTCGCTTCTGCCGTGAGAGACACGAGAAGGCCAGTATCTGCGAGGAGTTGGGCATCACCCACTTCGTTGACGACCGATTGGAAATCTTGGGCAACCTCGCCACGGTGAGCACGCTCTATCTCTTTCAGCCACGTCCCGATGAAGTGCGGCGATACGCTCGCTTCCTCAACCGGGTCAAGCAGGTGAACTCGTGGCAGGAAATCCTGAACGGAGAACTGCCGTGAGAAACCACAACCAACAGGCCAGCGTTCGTAAGAGCGTTCGGCCTGTTTCTCTTTTCTCATTGTCGTTGTTGTCATCATTTTTAAAATCCTATATTCTTTAAATATTCGCTTCGCGAATTCTTGGATTGAATGCCGCCAAACCTGCCTGCCGGCAGGCAGGGAAAAACTTGTTCCCGTTTTGTCTGAGCGAAGCGAAGTTACAAAACGCAATCCCGCCTTCCAAAAGTTTAAAATATGTGGCGGGAAAATTGTCAGCGGTGCGGCTCCGCCGCACGAATCAAAACCGCAAAAGAACCCGTAGAAAAACACTCGCCTTGCCGAAGCCTCGGCGAAGCGCAGGTCGGCTCGCCGCTCAGAAATCTGAGCGAGCCTCGCTCAAATAAGATTTGAGCGGGAACCATATTTTGTAGAAGCAGAAAAGAAAAATTTTTCAAATACTCCCAAGAGGCGGCACTTGCCGCCTCTTGACTTTTATGGCGTAGTATGCTAACATTGAACATTATCGGAATCATAGACCGATAGTCGTTGCCTGCACGTTGCGGCGACGAAACCTGAACCTTGAGAGGAGGCAAAACGCCATGCAGTTTCCGATGAGAGACACAATGACGGCAGACAATGTAGTCGCCAACAACGCGGCGCAGCAGAAACTGGTTCGTGGGAAGTATTATCGCTTCGACCCCCCAGTCAAGGCGACGGCAGTTCCCACCGGAGGCCCCAACACCTGTGCACTGAAGGAGTGCGAGTTCGACCGCGGCTGGTACATCGGCCTCACAGACGGAAACCACGTCTTCCATGGCAAGCCGGTGAACGATCAGCGGGTCATTCTGACGCCGCAGGGCTACGAGGACGCGCCGAATCTGGACGAAATCAAGGAAGCGCTCCGCGACAGCTACTTCCACGCTCTGTTCATCGGCGGAAGCCAAGCGGTCCTCGACGCCGACCAGAGTCATCGCTGACTCATAACCGCGGCGGTACGAAGATGGCAACCGCACAATCACGGGCGTGGCACGATAAGTGTCCCGCCCGCTTTCTTTTTTAATTTTTGAATTAAGAATTTTCATAAAAGAATTTGCCACCAAAGAAAAACTTGTTCCCGTTTTGTCTGAGCGAAGCGAAGTTACAAAACGCAATCCCGCCTTCCAAAAGTTTAAAATATGTGGCGGGAAAATTGTCAGCGGTGCGGCGGAGCCGAGATTTCGGAATTTCGCGAGGGGACTCCCTCGCCGCCGCAGGCGGCGAAATGCGTTCGGACTAATTCAAGAATACTGCATTTGAACGAAGTGAAAATGCAGTAAATTATCTTTTCGGTTTGGGCAATTTTGAAAAGAGAGGTCGGTACATATCTTCCTGAATGTCGATATGCAATTCCTTGCGGTGAATTTTATCACAAAATTCAATCGGTGCCTTTTCAATAATTGCCAAAGGTTGCTGTTCGTTTCCTTCGCCCATGACGCAAGTTGCGGCTGTTGCGAGACTATCGGCAACATCGGTGCGAGAAAATTTGAATTTTCTCCCGAAAATATCCGGCGTTCCGCGATAGTCTTTCACACCACGAAAACCAGCATATCCGAGAGCGAAGCCGGTCACGCCGACGCGAAGCGGTATTATACGGCTGTCGGTAATCAGAACGCCGAGATGTTTCACGTCATAATGCTCTCGCAATTTATTGCGCAGAAAGCGAGAAGTTTTAAAACTGTCTTTTGGCAGAAGAATGAGCTTGCCGTTTGCGTTTGACTCGTCAATTCCAGCAGAAGCCATGACCATTCCATCCTTAACTGTGAGCCAAACGTATTTAGTGGGAATGGCAAACTCGCTTTCTGCGCGGATCAGTTTCTCTTTCATCTGCGCATTTTCTGCGATAGCCGTTCGTCTTTCCGCAAGGGCGACGATTTTGGAAGTAATGACAACTACGGATTTTTCTGGAAGCTTTTTGAAGTAGTCCGTAATGAAAGCAAACAAATCGTCACCCTCTTGAAAAACATGCGTTTTAATTGGTCGGATGATCATAGTTGTTGATGGTTAATCTGATAGTGAAGCAAGAGCGTGCCGGCGCGATTGAGCCGTTTTACAGACAGCAAACTAACTCGTGTTGTTACAGTGCCGCCGACAAACATCTCCTTTCCGTGACCGAAGATGAGCGGCTCAACAGTAATAAAAATCTCGTCCAGAAGTCCACTTTCCAACATGAAGCGGTATACCGTTCCACCACCGAGTACGGCCACTGTCTTATATTTTGCAAGCAAGGAGGCTAGATCAACGTTCGCTGGATTAACGAATGTTACACTTCCCCTGCGCGCCATCGCTTTCAAGCGGTTTGAGAGAACAAACGTATTTCGTTTGCGTAATCGCTTCGCGGCCGCTGCGTAGGTATTACGGCCGACAACAACGGCATCCGCGCGCGAAAGTGAACGTTCCAAAAATCGCCAATCTTCCTTACTCGTCCATCGCGGCAAAGTCTTTTCTGACAGTGAAATGCGTCCATCAATGCTTGCGGCAACGAACGCGATAAAACGCGTTTTACGTTGTAGAAGATGTTGGGGGCGCATTTTGTTAACGGCGAAGAATGGGAGCGAGATATTTCTGATCAATGTAAAAGCCGATGTTTAGAAGATGTTTTTTTTCTAAGAAACCAAGAAGGTTATTTACGAGAATAAACGATCCGCTGATGCCAAGCGCAAAGAGCAGCCGTTCTGTGATAACGACGGGAATAAGGGAATTCCAAACCGGGGCCGGAAGCGCAAAAACCCAAATCCACAACGCGCCTCCAACCGCGTGCGCGGTGAATGTGGCCCCGAGCGCGCGGACAAGGAGAAACCGGTCGCGGAAGAAATGCGCGGCAATGGGGATAAGCCAGAAAATCGAGAAGTACCAGACCGTCCGACCGATTGGATGCGCGATGAATGCCGCGATGGCGAGCACGGGTATGATGATATTTACTTTTCCTTTCTTTGCGAAATAAAGCACGGCAAAAAGCAGGGGGAAGAAGCGAATAACCGTTCCTGCGTCTTCAATTTGCGCTCCGTGAACCAAAAAATTAAAAAACTGCATAAGAAAGACGGCTATTGCGCCTGGAATACTTCCGATAAACGAGCCTGCGACAGGCGCAAACGCGTCATAGATGGTAAACTTGACCTTCGATCCCGCCAGTTGCGCTACTGGAATCTGTAAAGCGATAAATCCAAGAATCACAAAAATGGTTATAAAGAGCACATTTTTCTTTGTTATGAATTGATGAAAGTATTTCATAATGATTAGATTAGATAGGTTAGTGGTGGCAAAATAATGCTGACTAGAAAAGTATCCTAATCAAATATAGCCGGACCAAGTTTTTATTTTATAATTGTGGCGCATATCCTTGATGCTTATCAAAATCATTATACCACAGGAACTTAGGAAAGAGAAAAGCCGAAGCGAAAATGCTTCGGCTTGAGGATGTGGGGTCATCTCCTTGGTATTGGATTTTGGGGGCAAAAACGAATTCACGATTTCGCATTTTGGGGGAAAGAAAATTTTTAATCTTGCAATTCCCTGTAGCTTGCTACAGGGTTACCTTATAGTTCCCTCCCCCTTGATGGGGGAGGGTTAGGGTGGGGGTGATAGAATGTTGTTTTCACCCTCCCCTGAAACATCCATTAAGGATGTTTCAGTCCCCTCCCGTCAAGGGAGGGGAGATTTTAGGATACCCCGCAGCTTGCTGCGGGGAGGTTCATTTAAAAACAACGCGGATTTTCACCGCGTTGTTTTGTTTGTATGTGTTAATAATTACTATTGCGGCAGCATTGTTGTCATATCCGCCTTAGCGCAAGTACTGCAATGGATTCACTGGCCGGCCATTTACATAGATCGTAAGGTGCAGGTGTGGCCCGGTATAACGCCCAGTTGATCCCACAGATGCGATGGTTTGCCCTTTTGTCACTTGCTGACCGGCCTTGACCAGCACTTTTGAGGCGTGCGCGTAACGCGTCTTCATGCCATTGCCATGATTCACCAGTACCATATTACCCCAACCGCCGCGGCCCCACCCTGCCGCTTCAACTACGCCGTCCTCTATCGCATAGATTGGGGCACCGGTCTTATCGCCAATGTCAAGTCCAGCATGACGCCAGGTGAAATACTGAGTAATTCGCTTTGAAATAATCGGCCAAAGCAGTTTTCCTCCTAGCGTTGCAACACGCGATGGAGGCGTGATCACCTCGCGCCGCGGCAAAACTGGCAGTGGCGCGCTATATGGACGGCCGCCTGGAATCACTAATTTCATACCGGGAGTAAGCGCTGCTGTCGCATCCGCAAGCTGATTGAGTTCAACAACTTCATCAAGTGCTGTGCTGTATCGCTTTGAAATTGCGCCAAGCGTTTCTCCCTTGCGTACAATATGTGAGACTCCGGAGATCGGAAGAATTGCCAGCTTTTGTCCAGGCCTGATCGTACTGTAGAGGGTGAGTTTATTTTCCCAAAGAACAGTTGCGACCGAAAGGCCAAACTGCTCGGCAATAGCCCATAGTGTGTCGCCCTCCCGCACCTCATACTCAACAATATCTGTACGCGTGGGAAGAATGCGCGTGCCGGGCAATTCTTTACGCAAAAGCGCGCCATCGTCAAGACTGAGTGGTAAATCTTCCTCTATTTTCTCCATTTTCAAAGGGGGCTGATCCTGGAAAAACGCCTCCAAATAACTTTCAAGTTCTTCCGCTGGAAGCGTATCGTCTATCAAGCTTTCTCCTTCATCTTCATCTGGCACAAGCATGCGCAAGGGTATTTCTTCACTGCGATTTCCTACTGAGGCATCCGCAACTCTAAATGAAGGGAAGGCGGCAACTGCTACGATAAGTACAACCAGGGCGTGTATAAAATAACGATGTCCAAATAGATATATAAGGCGTCCCTTAATTGGCGCGATGAATTGAAAAAATCGTGCTTTAAGTTTGCGCGCGCGTAGATAGAAAAACAGCACAACCGGCAATGTATAATGTAAACCCCTGCGCAAAATTCTTCCGCCAGCACGGCCAAATATATTTATCCATTTGCCAAGGATTACAAAAAAGGCCAATAATTTGATGCAGAATCGGATGGTTAGGCGAAATAAAGATGCTTTCATGACAGGCTATAAGATACCATAAATAAGCTAAAATGTCAAGGGTAGATACCCACACCTTGTGGACATGCTATCCTTGATCAATATATAAGATTCTGGTATCATAATTCAACTTCATAACCCCGATGCCTTTTGTGGATCGGGGCTCCGACCAAAGCGTCGGAGTTCATAATTCCTTAAGTATTCACTATGTTTCTTTTCATACTCGGCTCTGCGAGCCTTGCAATTATTTGGGGACTGGTTCTGGCTTCGCGCATCATGAAACTCTCGGGAGGAGAAGGCAAGATGATCGGCATTGCGCGAGCGATTCAAGAAGGCGCCAAGGCCTATTTAATAAGACAATATAAAGCTGTGGCGCCTATCGGGCTGGCGCTGTTTTTAATTCTGGGATTTGGACTGAATTTCAAAATCGCGCTGGGATTTTTGGTCGGCGCCGTATTTTCCGCGCTGGCGGGAATTATCGGTATGCTTATATCCGTGCGCGCCAATGTCCGCACAACGCAGGCGGCAAAAACCGGACTGAAGGAGGCCATGAATGTCGCGGTTCAGGGTGGTACTGTTACCGGACTTTTGGTTGTTGGCCTTGCACTTCTCGCCGTGGCTGGTTATTACTACCTCACCCGCGATCTGAACGCGCTGGTGGGGCTTGGCTTTGGCGGTTCGCTTATCTCAGTATTTGCGCGGCTTGGCGGCGGCATCTACACTAAGGCGGCGGATGTAGGCGCTGATCTTGTTGGAAAATTAGAAGCTGGCATTCCCGAAGATGATCCGCGCAATCCCGCGGTCATTGCGGACAACGTCGGGGATAATGTTGGCGACTGCGCCGGCATGGCTGCTGATCTTTTTGAAACCTATGCCGTTACCGCGGTGGCGGCAATGCTTTTGGGGTCGCTCACTTTTGGTGCTTCAGCCGTAATGCTCCCCTTGATAATGGGCGGACTGGCAATAATCGCTTCCATTGCCGGGACTTTGTTTATCCGCCTTTCCGGAAATAAAATTATGAGCGCGCTGTATAAAGGACTGGCGGTTGCCGGTATTCTTGCGGCGCTGTCATTTTATTTTGTTATTCCGCGCGTTGCGCCAACCGGAGCAAATGCGACCAATCTATTTTTAAGCGCGCTTGTCGGTTTGGTTGTTACAGCGCTGATGATCTGGATTACCGATTACTACACCGGAACAAATCATAAGCCAGTGCAATCTATTGCCAAAGCCTCGGAAACCGGACATGGAACCAACATAATTCAGGGCTTGGCGATTTCCATGAAATCAACCGCGCTTCCGGTACTTGTGATTGCCGCAGGCATGCTTGGCGCCTATGAACTGGCCGGTCTTTACGGCGTGGCAATCGCGGCTATGTCCATGCTCTCGCTTACCGGTATTATTGTAACAATTGACGCCTTTGGCCCGATTACCGACAATGCCGGCGGCATTGCGGAAATGGCAGAACTTCCTTCTGAGGTACGCGCGGTGACAGATCCGCTTGATGCCGTTGGCAACACAACAAAAGCAGTCACCAAAGCCTACGCGATTGCCTCTGCCGGTCTTGCCGCGCTGGTGCTTTTTGCCGCCTACACAGAAGAGTTTGCCGCTCGGGGAGTACGCATTGTATTTGAACTTGGAGATCCGAAGGTTTTAGTAGGACTCTTTATTGGCGGGCTTTTACCTTATTGGTTTGGCGCGCTGGGGATGGAGGCAGTGGGTAAAGCAGCCGGAGCAGTGGTTAATGAAGTGCGCCGACAATTCAAAGAAATCAAAGGCATTATGACCGGGGAAGGCAAACCGAATTATAGCGCGGCAGTTGATATTGTTACGCGCGCGGCTATTGCGCACATGATTGTTCCGGCGCTTATTCCGGTTGTCGCGCCAATTGCGGTGGGATTTTTACTGGGACCAAAAGCGCTCGGCGGATTGCTCGTTGGATCTATCATTACCGGGTTATTTGTGGCGATCTCCATGACCACCGGCGGCGCGGCCTGGGATAATGCCAAAAAATACATTGAAGCCGGACATCATGGCGGCAAAGGTGGAGATGCGCATAAAGCCGCGGTTACCGGCGACACGGTCGGCGATCCGTATAAAGATACTGCTGGCCCAGCGATCAATCCGATGATTAAAATAATGAACATTGTCGCACTTCTTATTGTCGGGTTTCTTATAAGATAGTTGACATTTTTTCTCTAAAGAGTAAGGTGAGACAAGGAGGAAGACCATGAAAATGGCCATTGCTCTTTTTGTATGTTTGCTGGGATGCAGAACTGCCGCCACGCCCAAGCCATCCTCTTCTGCCGTCGTGTACGCGTCAGGTCCACTTTTCACCCTGATGGGTTCACGAGCCTTTGTGGTGGAAGAATACCACCGCTCCTCACTGGCCTTAACAATGCTGGAGAGAAATAATCGGCTCGGTCAGCGGAAAACCCCCATGAAGTGCGCAGGATATTTGTGGCATTCATTTACATCAATTTCCTACGACTCAGTGGCGGTTATCCGGGTATGCGACGGAATATCGTTTGGACAAAACCGGGAAATCCGCTTTGCAATCGGGGAGTACCTCACGCTGAGTACGAAGTTTGAAAAGATGCTCAAGCACGCACAAGAGATCAGCCGCCCGATTGAACACGCGGCGTTCTACATCAATGTGAGACGGACGGATGATGCCTCCCCATGGTCAATAACGCTCGTCGCTCTTCTGTTTGACGACAATATGCACGAAACCGACATGGAGCGAATGGACGGCAGCTTTTCCGCAGGCAATACTCTGCAAGTTCTATATGACATCTTTGATATCTGGGAGCCCTATTCGGCTCCAGGAGAACGACATTCTACGCCACCAAGGTAATTCTTGGCGGCGTGTTTTTAATGCAGACCCTTGTCATACTTAGGAAATTATGATAAACTTTTACCACTATGAAACACACCCTCAAATCCTTACCCAAAAGTGCTGTAGAGATTACCATTGAACTTGCGCCGGAGGACATGCAATCGTATTTGCAGAAAGCGGCCGCGCAAATGAGCAGTGAGTCCTCTATTCCGGGATTTCGTCCGGGTAAAGCGCCCTATGAACAAGTCGTGGCCCGCTTTGGAGCACAGCGTGTTTGGGAAGAAGCCGCGCAACTTGCGGTGCCGCGCTCCTTTACTGAGACGGTAAAAAAAGAAAATCTGGAAACTATTGGCTCTCCGGAAATTGCAGTCATTAAACTCGCCGCGGATAACCCATTTATTTTTAAAGCCACTATTGCGCTTTTGCCAGAGGTAACCCTGGGTGATTATTCATCAATAAAATTGGAAAGAAAAACTACAACAGTTGAAGCTGCAAAAGTAGATAAAGTCCTTAAAGATTTGCGCAAAATGCAAACCAAAGAAGTGGTGGCAAGCCGCCCCGCCTTGGCGGAGGACAAAGTTGTATTGGATATGGCGATGTCGCTGGACAGCGTGCCACTTGATGGCGGAGTGACCAAAGATCACGCGGTTTATATGGATGAGGAATATTATGTGCCGGGCCTTAAAGAACAACTGGTTGGACTGAAAAAAGGCGACACTAAGGAATTTCAACTTAAATTCCCTAAAGAACATTATCAGAAAATGATTGCGGGCAAGGATGTGGATTTTAAAATTGAAATCAAAGATGTGTTTGAACTGACGCGGCCGGAACTTACGGATGAATTTGCGCAAGAGCTTGGTCAAAAAACCATTGCTGATCTTAAAACCATTATTCACGGTAATTTAGAGCACGAGGCCAAGCAAAAAGACGAGGAGCGCGGCGAAATTGAGCTTTTGGAAAAGGCCATTGAAAAAACTAAATTTTCCGATGTGCCGGATATTTTAGTAAATGAAGAAACACACAAAATGCTGGCTGAGCTGGAAGACGGTATTGCGCGGCAAGGTCTGGAATTCAACGACTACTTGCAAAAAATTGGCAAAACACGCGATCAACTGCGGCTGGACTTTGCGCCGCAAGCGATAAAGCGAGTTAAAACAGCGCTCTTAATGCGCAAATTGGCGCACACCCAAAACATCTCCGCAACCGAAGAAGAAATTGACGCGGAAGTCGCGCGTGTTTTGGAATTATACAAAGACGCGCCAGAACAGCATGAACAAATCCGCTCTGTCGGCGCTCGACAATATCTAACCAACATACTTATGAATCGAAAAGTGATTAACTGGCTAAAACAGGTAGCCGCAGGTCTTTAGCCTGCGCAATCATCGAAACAACTCATACACGAACAGCACCACCTCAATCAAAATCAACGCCACAATTATAATTTCAAGGCGCTCTGATCGTCTAGTTTGCAAAATGGACAAGAGCGCTTTTGAATTATCTTGAATGGAATCCAACTTAAACTCCACAGCCCGAAAACGATCATCCAGTTCGTACATTTTGCGCATGTGCCCAAACAGCGTTTCCAATTCCGGCGAATCCCAAGTAATATCCGGCTTGTCCAACAGAGAAAGACGCGAAAGAATCTGCTGTAAAATCAAATTGGTCGTACCCAGAATCTTAATCAGATCACTACCGCGCACGCGCAGTTTGCTTTCGCGTTCCAAATTCAAATTAATGCGCTCAAATTTATGCAGTACGGTTTCCACCACATTTTCAATGTGCTCTACTGATACTGATTGAGCCAGCACTGTGGCAATCAAAATCAATTTATCCAAAGAAAATTCCTTAATACGCACCTCGTCAAAAGTTACCGCGTCAGTTTCATTGCCAATGGCCACACTGTAATCTTCGCGAATCAGTTTTGGAATTACCGCGTGCGCGTATTTACGGAAACTGCCTGCTACTTTCTTTTCGTTTTTGACATTGAAAAAGACCAAAGCGCCAAATGAAAACGCAAAAATATACGATTCTCCACCCGGTTGTAATACTACCAAATTGCGCTCTTTCTCCGCCACCGGAAACGGCGGCTTTTTCAACATCCGCGTCAAATCCATCCCCCTGCCAATTGCAAAGGCATTGATTGAATATGTTTGTGGCATATTGCTTTTACTTAACACACTAATTATACCGCTTCCCCCTATTCATGTCGAAGTATTGACAAAACACGCTTTTTTTGTTTTAATCAATCTAGTTCTTCAAAAATGCCCTGGACGGGCTGCTTGCATGGTGCAAGATGGCCGGCCTTGGCACTTCCGCTCGTGGGACAAGGGCCTATGAGCTAGGAGGTTCGGCATGATGACAACGAAATACAAGAGGTGTGAGGAGTGTCTTCAGGATAAAACCGTGGGCCCGATGCTCTGGCGCGAGTCCATGTATATTCTGCTCTACGTGCTGTTCGTCGTCCTCCTGGGCTCCACGTTCTACTGGTTAGTAGTCGATTTCCAGGCGCATCACTACTGGTCCGTGGCCTTTCTGACGGTGGTCGTATTCCTGGTCCTCATCCTCATCTTCCTGATTATGACGACTGGGCTGTGGCTGTTCGTCGGGCGCAACATCATCGGTCGAATCCTCTATCTCTTTCTCGGCCAAGACGGGACCGAGCACATCCACACGGCTCTGCCCTATCCGCAGCCCGCGGTCTACATCCAAGTCCGCCACGGCGGCTGGTTTCGCAAGCCGGGCAAGGTCGTGGGCATGGCGCCCGCCTGCTTCTGGACCGTGTCACACGCCTGGAACGGACTGGAGGTCGTGTGGATTCGCGATAAGTGGGGACATGGGCTTGCGCTTCCGGTCCTGCGGCTACTGCCGATCGTGGCGCGTTTCTCAAGCGTGGCCGACTTTGAAAGCATGGTGCTGGGACTTGACCACTTGGGCGTCGGCGTCTACGAGACGATTGACTGGCTCAAGGAGTCGCGTGATCGCACCAAGTCCAAGATCGGGCAGGAAGCGCGCGAGCGGCTCGAGCAGATCAGCGCCTTTGCCCCGCCAAGCCTGCGCGAGCGTTGGCTCCAAGGGCTGCGCGTCCGCCGCGCCGCTGCGCAGACTCATCCACAGGACGCATAGTTCACTAAAAACAAATCATCCTTCCACGTTCCTTCCGTGCGCCGGGCACGTTTCAATCCCGGCTTTTTCTTTTCTCCACCCATTAAAAACAAACGACTCAAGTATTTGCGATCGCAAAATATTGAGCCGTTATCATTTTATTACTAAACATCCGCCATGGCAGGCGGATTTCTTGTTTATTATTTTGTTAAAATGCTAGGCGGGAAATGAATTCATTAAATATGTTCTCGCGCGATGAGTTCTGGAATTCCCTTAAAATCATGGATATTTTTAGTAATAAGCGGTGCATGCATCTCAAGCGCAGTTGCCGCAATGAGAAGATCTGGGAGTTTTGTTGCCCTTGTTCTCCCAAGTTCGGCGGCACGGCGCGCAATCAACAAGTCAATATCAAAAGTCACCATAATATCAAGAAGATCACTAATAATTTTGAGATCATTATCTCCCAATCCCGGATATCGAAGGGCTTCCGCAACAGTGATCACTGATACACAAAGCTCCATCTCTGGAGGAACCCTTTTAAGAATGCCCTCCTTAAGATGGAGCAAAAGAATATTAGTATCAAGTAAAATACGCATATCATCTTACGCATCCCATTCTGACCGAATCCTTTTTTGCCATGCCACTACATCATCCATAACTTTATGCTTAAGAGCCCCGGCAGTGCGTTGAAGCACTTGGGCGCGTTTATTTTGCGTATCTCCTTCAAGTAGGACAAGATGCCCGCGAATATCCGCGAGCTGATGCTCTATTTTCTTTAATTGTGTGTTAAGTTGCTGGGCGGTGGTGGTAGCCATAATGATAATTCTACTTTATCTAATTCTGCTTCCTTTGTCAAATCCATCCCCCTGCCAATCGCGAAGGCATTAATAGTATACGTCTGCGGCATAGTTAAGTTTGTCATTGCGAGGCCAAAGGCCGCGGCAATCTCCTCTTAGTATTCCCCGAGCTTAGTCGAGGGGCTACACCATTATATCACAATCGCTTCCACAATTGTTGCCAAGCAACCCTAAGCAGAAAACCTCAAGATGCATCATCACCTACAAGGATTGCGGGCAGTGTGGCCATATCATTGGTGATTGGGATCGCTTCTGCCTGAAGTGCGGCAAGCCCCGCGAAACTGCTCAAAAGAAACTGCTCGCACTTCTACCATAACCATCCTTCCGTGCGCCGGGCACGTTCCCCCCGGCCCTTTCTTTTTATCCACCCATTAAAAACAAACGACTCAAGTATTTGCGATCGCAAAATATTGAGCCGTTATCATTTTATTACAAAAAATCCGCCATGGCAGGCGGATTTTTTGCTTGCAAATTATAATGGTCATCTATACCGGCACTGGCTCACCAATCGTCTTAAGCGTAAGCTGAACACTGGGATTGTCTGATGGAAGTATCTTAATGCGTTTTCCATATTGTGCGTGCAACATAGTAAGAAACTCATCTGCCCATGAAGGTGTTAAAACCAATACTTTCCCAAAATCTAATTCAATAAGCTCTCCCTCCTTAAGATCGCGCAATACATTTGCTTGCAATGCCAAAGCGGCCTCCCGTCCGGCAGGTCTTGAAAGTAAAGATTCCCCAAATTTACTGATATCAACTCGCATAGATTATTTTAATGCACTTCATTGGCGGTATTACTGCTTCTTTTGCCTTGGCCCATTCAAATGCGTTCATAGTATTGGTATTATAGCATGTTTCATAAACCCCTCTAGCTCTTCCTTATCTCCGACGCTGCGGTACGGAGTCCGACTGGAACGTCGGACCTAAGGGGAGGAAAATGGAGAAAGCTCTCCCCAATTTTTGCCTGTTTTGAGTTCTACAAGGATTGGGACTTTGAAAGTGTGCACGGTTTCCATGATGGATTTAATTTTTGGTGCAATTTCTGTCACTTGATCTTCTTTAATTTCAAAGACCAATTCATCATGCACTTGGAGAAGCATGCGTGCATTAGTATGTAGTATGTAGGAAGTAGCACGTAGTTCTTGATGAATTTTAATCATGGCCATTTTCATCAAATCTGCTGCGGTGCCTTGAACCGGCATATTAATGGCCATGCGCTCGGCCGCGGCGCGGACTTGTTGCACACCGGAATTTATTTCCGGAAGATATCGCCGGCGGCCAAAAAGCGTTTCTACATATCCTTTGGTGCGGGCTTTCTCTTTTAACCCTTCCAAATAATCGCGCAAGCCATTAAACACTTCAAAATAACGCGCGATAAATTGTTCGGCTTCATAGCGCGGCATACCGGTTGATTGCGCAAGCGCAGTGGCACCCATGCCATAAATAATTCCAAAATTAATGGCTTTGGCATTGCGCCGCATCTCCTTGGTTACTTTATCCTCAGCTACACCAAACATCAATGAGGCGGTATGGGCATGAAAATCATGTCCACTTTTAAATGCCTTAATAAGTTCAGGATCGCCGGAAAGCGAAGCCGCTACGCGCAATTCAATTTGCGAATAATCCGCAGACAAAAGCACATATCCTTTTTCAGCCACAAAGGCTTTGCGAATCAGGCGTCCGGTTTCAGTGCGAATCGGAATATTTTGCAAATTAGGACTTGATGAGGAGAGTCGACCCGTAGCAGTTACAGCTTGATTAAAAGTAGTGTGCACCCGGCCGTCTTTTTTATCAACTAATTCTATAAGAGCGTCAGTATAGGTGGATTGCAATTTGGCAATCTCGCGATAATCAAAAATTAAATCCACAATGGGGTGTAGTCCGCGCAATTTTTCAAGCTCGCCCGCGGCAGTGGAGGCAACTTTGCCTTTGGCGGTTTTTTTAATGCGACCAGTTTCCGGAGCTAGTTTCATTTTTTCAAACAGCACCTCGCGTAACTGCATTGGTGAGGCAATATTAAATTCCTCGCCCGCGAGTTTGTGGATTTTTTTCTGAAATCCGTCTAACTCTTTGGCAAATTGCACAGATAATTTTTTTAAATAGGGCGTATCCACTTTAATGCCAATCCCCTCCATTTTCGCAAGCACTGGAATAAGCGGCATTTCAATACTTTCAAATACTGGCGTGAGATTCTCTTTTGCCAGCTCCCCTTGAAGTTTTTGTGCAAGCAATACCACTGCTTGACCATTCAGCTCCATATTGTGCTCACGCAAAACACTTTCAAAGTCATGCATGCCTCTTCCCGGATGCAAAAGATAAGAGGCAATCATGGTGTCAAAAAATGGAGGAGGTAGTGCGTAGGGGGTAGTATGTAGTATTGATTTTAGATCGTGGCCGATGATGGTGTTGCCTTCACGAACATAAAGGGGTGACATCCCACCCTCACCCTTCCCTCTCCCTGATGGAGAGGATGACTGAAGGTCAGGTGAGGGGTTACCCAACAACGATCCTTGTGCTTTTTGCGCAGGCTGAAGACCTGCGGCTACATCTTTTTTTTCCAATCGCGCCAACAAATTCCTGAATTCAAATTTTTCAAAAATCTCTTTCAACTTATTCTTATCTGGTTCGCTTAGTTTACAATCTTTGAGCGATACTGAAAGCGGCACATCTTTTACCAATTCCACCAGCTTCTTGCCAAGCATTGCGTCTTCTCGATATTGTTTTAACAGCTCCAACACTTTGGGCCGTATTGTTTTAGCGCGTACACTTTCTTTATCAATTTCTTTGTATAGTTTTTCTACTGAGCTAAACTCCTTCAATAATTCCACAGCAGTTTTTTCGCCAATACCGCGCACACCCGGAATATTGTCAGATGGGTCGCCGCGCAAGGCCTTGTAATCCACCATTTGCTCCGGCGTGAGTCCATAGCGCTCTTGCACTGCTTGTGCATCATAGATAAATGTATCGGAAAATCCTTTGCGAAAACTGTAAATTTTGGTATTCTCATCCACAAGTTGCAATGTGTCCATGTCTCCAGTTACAATAATCGTTTCGATTTGTGATTTGGTGCTTGGGATTTGGGATTTTCGCGACAAAGTCGCGATTACATCATCAGCTTCAAATCCCTCTTTCTCCACTACCGGAATATCAAACGCGCGCACCACTTCTTTAACCAGTGGCAGTTGATCATATAATTCTTGCGGCTGTTTTATACGTTGCGCTTTATATTCTTTGTATAACTTGTGCCGAAAAGTCGGCGCGGCTAAATCAAAAGTTACCGCCGCGTATTCCGGCTTGAGCTCCTTCAATGCCTTCATCAAAACTGTTGTAAATCCATATACGGCATTGACTATTTTACCGTCTTTGGTGGAAAGCGGCGGAAGCGCATGAAATGCCCGGTGCACCAGGGCATTGCCGTCAATTATCATAAAGCGTTCTTTGGACATAGTATGCTTATCTTATCACAAAATTAAAAGACCGGCCCGTGCGCTTGCGCGTCGGTGCCGGCGGAAACTCTCAGACCAAGACCAGCTTGGCCTGGAATTCACTCGTACTGATGTACTTGGAAGGTGCTCCCTACCAACTCACGGGCAGGGCTTGTCGCCGTCGCTGGCGACTAGAGCGGAGCCGAAGCCGAGACGAGCGCGGCGCCTGCCTTGCCGAAGAGCTCCGGCAGATCAGCCGTCGGAACCTGCCAGGTCCCGGGTTCCAGCGTCTTGGCCCCGACGCCCACCTCGATGATCGCGACCTCGTGGCTCGCGAAGCAGCGGAAGACGATGCTGTTGACATCGCCCTCGCGCGCGACGCTCGTGATCTGACTGCTTCCGATGCTCGACAGGTTGAGCGTGTCGCTGCACTGCCGATCGCCTTCGAGCGTCGAGCAGAGCACCGCGCGGTTGTTCTGGATCCGCGGCGGTAGCGACATGATCGCCGAGACGCCGGGTAGCGCGTTGCTCATGTTCCAGGCGACCCGCCCGGCCGTGCCCGTCTTGGCGGTTGCGAATGGCAGGAACCACAGGCAGTTGCTCCTTGCCTCGCGAGCCACGTAGCCACGGGGCTTGGGCAGGAACACCACCTCGGTGAAGTCCAGGTCCTGCGTCGTGAGGTCGATCGGCTCCGCCGTCGGGCTCGAGTAGAGGTAGTAGCCGATCACGCCCGTGGGCTTGCTGCACACGAGCACGTTCTTGTCCTCGCGCACGAACAGCCCCTTCAGGCCCTTGACGATGCTCGCGCGCGCGGGGTTGTTCTGGATGCCCGGAGTGCCGGAGAGCAACTGCACGCCCTCCACCTCGGTGAACGTGTCGACGGCGTGGTCCTTGCCGTACTCGTACACGCCGAGCGCGCGCTTCTCGCCGATCCGCTGGCCCGCCTCCGTCGTGAAGAGGGCGATGTTCTGGCCGTCGGGCGCCACGCAGACCCCGCGAATCTGCTCGATCCGCAGGTTCGGGTCGATCGCCGCAAGCACGGCGAACTTGTCGGGGTGAAACTCTGTCCGCTTGACCGTGTTCAAGGTCTTTTCTCCTGTTGTTCTGGCTCTTCCCCTGGACCAAGACCTTCTGCTTTGAGCCATAGCAGTGTCTTGTGGTAGCGAGTTTTCTAGGGTCTACCTAGGCCTCGCTTCCGATTTGCCCGGAAAGTTCGGGCGCTTTTCCCACTTTCGTGGGTTATGCTCCATCCTGTGGAGCCCAGAAGAATGTACCTCTTCTGTTATAGGTTCAGGCGCTCATGCAGTGCCAGGTACATGGCTTACTCCACATGAGCTTTATTCCGACATGTTGCCGGTTTCCTCCTTTTCTTCCGTGCAGTGACGAAAGCTGGCAATAGTATAATGGAGGGCCAAAAATCTGTCAAGTCTTGCCCTTGCGAGGTCTTTTCTTTTTTCCTCCATTGGCCAAAGTAAGCTTTTCTGCAAGATCATGTAGTTTTGGCCAGTCTTCTTTTCGATTCACAGTTTTAATCATAACCATTTCTTTCCAAATTTTGAAGGCTTCTGCTTTTTTACCTTCCAAAGGGTAATCCAAAAAATGCCACACCAGCTTCATCAACTCATCCATACGAAAAACCTTTAAGTTTACTAATTCTCCGGAAGTATATGTGAAACCGTTCATAGTATATGTTCGCGCAGGACTATGGTATATCTCTCCACAACCAAAAAATTCTTTAATTTTTTCAAGTAAAGGCAGATCTTTTACATTAAGCTTGATGGCAAAATAGGGATAAACCCTTCCTCCATTTTTTGTATAGGTGAAGGTTCCCTCACCATCGATTAAACCACTAATATAGTGTGGATTGATCATATTCGCTTATTAGTGAGGCGGATCATTTTTAGCAAATTATCACACTTCCTGATTCAGAACCGCGCGCTTTCATTCACGCCACGCGGAGCGTGGCGAATCCTTGCAAAATCCTTTCTGGCGGAGGGGGTGGGAGTCGAACCCACATGCCCTTGCGAGCGCCGGTTTTCGAAATCCCGCACGAGAGAGCGGAGGGTGCAGGATTCGAACCTGCAAGGGCTTGCGCCCGCTGGTTTTCGAGACCAGTGCCTTAGCCGTTCGGCACAACCCTCCGCTCTCCATACGGGACACCGCCGGTTCCCATGCCCCGCATCGAGCTCTGCTCTGGTGCGGGGTTAGCCATTCGGAGCACCCCTCCATTATTATATAAGCGATTTCGATAAGAACGGTTTAATATCTTCTGGACGGAGCAATCGCACATCATTGGCAACTTTCGTCAAGCCAAAGGATTGTCCTTTTGCAATCCCGACATACTGAACCTTTTTACCAAATGATTTTACTTCTTCAACCGCCGCCACTAAGTCCGTGTCCGAGCTGAGTAAATACGCAATGTCATATTTATTTTCGCGAGCAAAACGGATCATCTCTACGGCAAGCCGTACATCAACGCCTTTTTCATGGAATGTTTTATCCGGATGTTGAATAAGTTGTCCCAGTGTTATGAATATTTTTTGTTGTTGTAATTTTGCAATTAGTTTTTGTTGATTCGCATACATTTTTTCAGCTTTCTCGTTATTACGTTGACGACGTATTGCGCCAACATAGTAGTGTGCTTCCATTAGGGTATCAGGTTGTACAATCCATTCCGCAAGCCCGCGAAAATTGAAATTAAGCAAGCTGTACTTTCCGTTGACTTGTTCCGATAAATCTCTTAATCGGAAGTAAAAATTGCTTCCATCAATAAATACGAATGCTTTTGTCATACTATAATCAAAACTGCCGTCCCCCGCCGAAGCGAGAGAAGGCAGTGGGATTAACAATCCTAGTATATCACGTCCTTATCTGTTGTCAAGAGGGGTTGCGAAAGCGTTGATTTTGAAAGTTCCATTCCCAAAGCATACACGATCCAGAACAAAATAGCAAGATCGTTTTTGAAGTATGGAACGTCAACGAGGCCGTGGATCAATACGACGACCATACTGGTCATGACCGCGATGGTATACGGTTCATAACCCACCCTACCCTCCCTTATCTCCGACGCCCTGCTGGGTCGGAGTCCGACTGAAGCGTCGGACCTAAGGGAGGGGAATGTTGTGCGAAAGAAAATTATGATAAGCCACACAAAGGCGAAGAGGCCCAGTAGTCCGGTTTCTGACCAGAAATTGAGCACGATATTGTGTGGATATTCAAAAATCTCAAGGTAGGTTGCTTTGTGGTATGGCGCAAGCGTTTCTTTATAGCCCGCTAGGCCAGCGCCAAGGATTGGGCGACCTGCACCGAGTGGCGTGGAGGTGTCTTTAAGCATTTGCCAAGTTTCCGTCCACTGCGTGCGCCGCACATGGCCGGACCAGTCGCGCAATAATAGCTCGTCCTTTATACTTGGCATAACCCGCAGTAAAAGTATAGTCAGTCCGGCGATCGCAAGTATGTAGTATGTAGTATGTAGTATGTAGAATTTCGTTGCGGTCAATTTACTACGATCGTAGGTTTTTGACCGCACGAACCAAAGTGCATATATTAATAAAAGTCCGGCCGCAATCCCCACCATCGCGCCGGTGGATTTTGCAAAGACAATCGCAACAATTGTCGCAATTGTGACTAACAACCAATAACCAATAACAAATAACTGCCGCGCATTCGCGCGAGATTCTTCGCTACGCTCAGAATGACGAAATTTAGTGAGAAGTTGTGCAATAAACAATGGCACAAGCGGAGCAAGGAAAAGCGCAAGCGCGTTGGGGTAGGGGAAAATGCTGGTCACGCGCAACTCTGTATCCCAGGGTGGTGGAATTCCAAAGCCCGTGAAGCGTTGGTAAATGGCGTAGAGGGAGAGTGCTAGAGCAGTAAGGGAAAGGGCGGCTATGATTTGCGTAACGTGTAACGTGTAACGTGTAACGTGGTTTCGAATAAGATCGCGGAGCACAAAGAAAAATAATATTGGTTCTACAAAATATGCTTTCCAAATCCCGGAAGCGGCACGCAAGTCCGGAGAAACAAACATAGAAAGAGTGGAGGCAAGGAGAAAAAGTAACAGCGGAATGTAAAATGATAACCCTACCCTGCCTCCCCTTAAGTTAAGGGGAGGTGAGGAGGGGTTATGAATTCGCGAATTTCGTTTGACGAACCAGACAGCAAAAATTATGAGAATCATTCCCTCCAGTACAGTCATCGGAATCGGGCCAACGCGGAAGCGAATTAGATAAGACGGAAGTGCGGCAATTACAAAAAGTACAGCCCAGTTTAGGCGTTTCCACGCAAGAACTGTAAATAGTATGTAGAACGTAGTAAGTAGTATGTAGTAGTAATTCATAACCCACCCTGCCCTCCCTTATCTTAAGGGAGGGAACGTATTGAAAGGATTTCTCGAATCATTTCTTTTTTAATACCGCCCAACGCAAACAGCGCTATGCCATAGATTAATGTGCCGCCAAATAAAAGTACAAGGAAATGATAGGTGGAGAAAATGTAAAGGGTATAGCCCATGATGGCGGAAGCCAAAATACTTCGCCAGAGCACAAAGTTATTAGGTTTTAATTTAGTCACGCGGGAGACCACCATAAAGGTGATGAGCATAATCAAAAACTCTGTTCCCACTGTTGTCCAAGCCGCGCCAAACATTCCATAATGCGGAATAACCAGCGCGTAGGCCGTGAGGCCAAGCACGGCAGTTGCGGCATATCCCAAAATCATCGGTTTTTGCTTGTTCAATACTACAATTACATGTCCAAACAGCGTGGAAAAAAATATCGCCACCATGCCCAGCATTAAAATTCCCAGCACTGTACCGGAAGCGGCAAAATTAGCACCGGCAACAAAAGCCATAAGTTTTGTGCCAAGCATTAGCGCGCCAACCATCAAGGGAAAAGCGATAATTGTGTAGGCATCAAAGGCACCTTGGTATATTCTTGTAAATCTTTCGCGATTGCCAGCCACCCATGCGGCAGTAAGTGGTGGGAGAACAAGTCCGATAAACATGGTCGCTACAGCGGTAAATTGATCAATGACCCGATAGGCCGCGCCGTAAAATCCCACCTCAGCTTGCGGCCGCAAAACCGAGAGGATTATAGTGTCAGCTTTAAGATAAATTAAATTGAAAATTATTGACACGCCAATAGGCCAGGAAGTCCGAATAATTTTTTTCCATATTTCGCGGTCAAAGGCAAAGCGCAGTTTGATAAATTTGGAAGCCGCCTTACGAGTGGCAATATATTGTGCAATACTGCCGGCCACAACCGCGGCCATAAACCAAAGCAGTCCCGCACTAAAATAGGCAGCCAATGTTACGCCGGCCAGAAGCACCACGCGGCCAATCAACTCTGCCACAACTACATAACCCATGCGCAATTCTTTTTGAAAAATCGGCGTGAGCGTTTGCCCCATGATCACGGCTAGAAAGGAAAAACTTGTCAGGAGAATTCCCTGTTTTACTTCAGGTGGATAAGGAAAGAAGAGCGCGACAAGTGGCGCAAGACCGAGAAAGACGATTGCTGACACGAAACGGAGGGTCATTAAGTTGGACATCAGGCGGGATGCATCGTTCATAACCCCTCCTGCACCTCCCCTTATCTTAAGGGGAGGGTTTGAATTGTCTCCCCCTCTTAAGGTAAGAGGGGGTTGGGGGGAGTTATGTATTTCACTCAACATCCGATTAGCCGTGAGGGTCAGTCCAAAATCAACCGTGATGCCGAAGAATTGCAAAAAAGCAATGATAATGGAGTAGCCGCCAAAGCCATCCGGCCCTAAGGCGCGGGTCATTATTGCCACTACAATCAGCGCGAGCGCAATGGATATAACGCGGCCAATAAGTTGAACAAAAGTATTTCTGGCCACCGCGCGAGTAAGCGACATAGTTTATATAGTGTACTTCCCTCAGGTTTATTTGACAAACTCAATGTTGTGTGATACTATAAATAACTAACTTTTGATATTTTTATATGGCACGCAATGCTGAAGCACGGAAACCTGTTCCGGAATCGGAAAAACCCTATGCGGTTACTCCTGATACTGCAGGCGGAAAAACCGTCTCTGGAGAGATAGGTGCAGAATCTAAAAAACCCAAACTAACCATTATTGAAGGAGGCAAAGGAAAAGGAGAAGTTGTGGAGACAGAAGCAGAGCGTGAATTTTTCAAAAATGGAGAACGCATGGAAAAAGAATCAGCTGCTGCTCAACAATTAGAAGCAAACCGGCAAGAATTAAAAAATGAAAAAGCAAGTATTTTTAACCGCATGAGACGGAGTATGGATTCGCTTAAAGGATTATTTAATTCTTTGGCTGAGGCAAAAGTCGTAGCGCCGGAAACCGCAAAAAAATTAACAGAGCAAGCTGATGAAATAGAGGATCTGACTGAGTTTGCAACTGAGATAAGCGAAGAGCAAGGACAAGTAGAAGGGGCAATGGTTGCAATTGGAAGCGACAAAGATTTTGATGCTTTGATCAGCGCGCGCGTACAAGAGATGCAAGCCGAAAATTTTACGCAAAAGCAGCGCGAGCGAGCGGAAGAGATGCTTAATGTTTTACGCCAAACAGTGGCGGAGCGTCGTCTGGAACGCGAGAAGGCGAAAACTGAAGCCGAAGCCAAGGCACAATTTGAGAAGCAAACAGAAGAAATTTTGGAAGGGACTGAGTTAGAGATTCCCGGTCAAAAAGATGTTATTAAGAAATGGCTTGAGGGCCATTCTCAAGATTTAATGGATGCGGCAATTGACGCAGCAGAAGGACGAGAAAGATTAAAAGAGATACCGCGCATAGAAGATGATTCGGAAATGAATGCTTGGCTTATGCCTGATTACGATGTGCCATCTGACGCGTCAGATGAGGAAAAAGAACAAGCCGCTGCTAAGTTCGAAGCTCGTCAAGCGCGCCGCCAAGACGCGATTGCGAAAGGAGAATTATTTGCAACACCACAGGCCAAAGCAGAAGCAGAAGCCAGAAAAAAGACGCCGGAAGAGCGGTTGAAAAATAATGAAGCAGATCTTAAAAAAGCGGAAACAAAAAGAAATCAATTGATCCAGGATGTGGAAACATTATTTGAAGCAAAGTTTAAAATTAAGAATTTTGACATGGAAGAAGTGGCGAGTGATCAGTCCGCCAGAGATAAGTTGATCAAACAGCTTAGTAAGGAGTTGCGCGGTTTTGGCAAGCGGGCAGAACGTGCGAGTTTACGAGAATGGATGAAGGATTGGGTTGAAAACGAAAAAGAGATTAGAGCTCTTCAAGGCGCAATTCAGCTTGGAAGCGAAAATATCAGTAATCCTGAAGGTGCGGAAATTCGTGCCTTGCGCCGTGGTCTGGAAGCCACGATACGCTCAGCTACACCTGAAAGGAAAGAAAGAATTGCCGGCATGGTAAAAGCGGCATAAAATTCAATAAAAAAGCGGCCTGAAAAGGCCGCTTTTAGTATGGTTTGGGTGGCCTTGACAATGGGAAATAGGCATGATATACTAGGGCGTTGACAATTAAAAAGCGGGGAGGAACCCCGTTTTTGCATATTCACTCCTGGATACTCGCGCTCACGACAAGCATGGAGGTTAATTTCTAGGGTAGCTTGGTCTCCGACTCGGCTTCCCCTAATACTAATCTTCTTGAGCGCGAATACTTGGGAGTGATTTTAATTTTGCACAACGATTGGCGGCGCGGTATCGGGCGTAAGCGGCACTTCTTCCGGCAACGGCTCTGGCGCAGTAAGTTTTTCAACGCCGAGCAAGCAGACTTCCTGCCATGGCCGATAGCGGCTAAAAAATTCTTTTTCTTTTACCGTGCCGTCAGCGTAAGTAACAATGTAGGTGAAGCGCGCGTCTGAGCCAATATGCGCTTTTTCCGTGCATTTGGTTTTTCCCGGTGGAAGCTCGGTAGTTTCAATAATTTTTTTCTCCGGAGGTTTTTTAATGTTGGAAATTTCCGGTTCCGTTGTTTTCGCAATACGGCCATCCTTGGTTCCCCAAAGATCAAAGGTCAGTGTTGATCCGCTGACATGAGTGGTAAGTAAAAGCCAATTGCCGGTGTCATTGATAAACTTAAAATCCGGAGCCGGATCATAAATTGTGGCATCCATGCCAACAGGCGGTTCGTAGTAGGAAACCCGGTAAGAGTGATTGGCGCGCGCAGTTACCGGAAGTCCGGCATTTAGCACCACACGAAACATGGTTGTTCCAATCTGGCAAAGCCCGCCGCCGATCTCTGGCGTAGTGCGTCCTTCGGACGCTTTGATAACCAGTTCTGGCAAATAGCCGTTTTCTTCAGTAAAAGGGCGCAGATGTTCAAGCAAAGAAAATTCTTCGCCTGGCGCGATAAGCGTGCCGTCCAAAATTGCCGCTCCGCGTTTGATATTTTTAACGCGGTTTACCGGACTACCTTTAAAGCTCGTTGTGCCGCGTCCGACCAGTTCTTTAATTCCAAAATCCGCCGCGCCTTTTTGAGGGGTAACGCGTGGAGCCAACTCTTTAACCGCAAGGGCAATGGGTTTTTGCGCAAGAATCGCGCTTGCGATTGCTGCGGCATTTTCTTCGCGCGGCAATTCTATGCCGGGCGTGCCAAGATCAAATTCTATAACTTTTTTACCATCCTCGCTTAGTTCAAAGATCGCATTTATCGGTTTTCGCTCCACTTCTTTTACGATTGTATCAAGCCAGGTCGCGATTTTTACTTCATCAAGCGCTACAGCGATTTTGTCCCCATCTTTTTTTGCAGTTAACCAGTCCGCAAGAGTTTCATAGGAAATCATCCATTTTTTATCTTGCAGTGTTACCTCAGGCGCGCCGTGCTTAAAAAGCGTCTCTGCCTCATCTACCTGCTTTAGAAGATCATCAGTCATTATTTCCGCAGATATAGGTTGCAGAGCAAGCTCAAGAGGAGCAAGGGTGAGCGTGCTGGCATATTCTGTGAGTTTTTTCGCTACGCTTTCCATGTCAATCATGTTTCCTGACACATCCGGCGTGATTGTAACTGTGGCTTTACCATCTTGAAAGGTAACTGCAAAGGCGGCGTTTTTAGGGTCGCTTTCAATGCTGGCAAACGCCTCATGCAGGGTTTTGCTCAGCACTTCTTCATTGAGATCAACAACTGGCGCGATCGTAATTCCTGAGACGCGCGCGGTCAGTCGTTCATTAAAACGTTTAAGTGATGAGCCGGAATTTCCGATTGTCTGTGCTTGACTGATAGTTGCATCTACATCAAAGGAAACAATATCCGCAAGCGGCACAGCGGCCCGCGTAGAGTCCGCAATAAAAGTAAGCGGAGTATTGCTGAATTCTTCAAATCGCGCTTGCAACTCTTTACGCGCACTCGCAGTACTTTGCCCACCGATCTCAACAGCGGCAACGCGGACATGCGGATAAATTTCCCCGCGCGTGGCAAAGGCGTCAAATAGCGGTGCGCCAATAATAAGTACACCAAAAACGGCCGCTACGAAAAGCCGCCGTTTTTTTGGTTGTGGTGCTCCCGGCGCGGGGATAAACCCGTTCATACTTCAGTATTCAAAATTTCGTTCAAAATTGATTTGGCCAGTTTTTCCCGTGCTTCTTCTTCCGAGGCGCTTTGGGAAATCATGAGAAAGAGCGCCGCGCCTTCCTTGGCTTCTTTGGGGAGCTCTTCTTTTGGCATAACTAACTCCTGTCCGCCTTCAATACGCAGAATCGCAGAACTTCCCTCAAATCGATCCAATATGGCCTTCATAACTAATCTTCCTCCACCTTCAACTTTATATTTCCACCCTTGGTTTTGGGAAGTTTTATAGAAAGTATGCCGCCGCGAAATATTGCTTCAGCTTTTGTGACATTTATCTCTGCAGGTAAAATTATCGTGCGGCTAAATGCACCCCAATGGCATTCTTGGCATAAGTAGTTTCGCTTTTCAGTCTCTTCATCATACCGTTTGCCTTTGATGGTAAGCATATCATGGGTGAGCGAAAGCGAAAGATTTTCAGGTTTTACCCCCGCGATCGCGGTTTTTACAAAAATCGCTTTGTCAGTTTCATACACATCAACCGCAAGTTCACCCTCATCGCTACGGGTGAGCCAAGGGATTTCACTATGGCTTTCGGGACGGAGAAATTCTAAAGAGTAGTCAGGCATATTTGATATAGTGTAGCGCAGCACGATAGAAAAGGCAAATTATTCTTGCAAATGGGAAAGATAATCTTCTACATCATCAAAGCCAGCATCTTTGGCTTCAACTGCCCACTTTGCTCGGGCTTGTGCTTTGGGAGTTTTGGCATCCTGTTGACGGACACGATTTTGATAGGTTTGCGCCAGCGCCGCAATGCCTTCTTTGTGAAAAAGTTCTCGGATTCTTGTATAATATTCCCTGCGCAATTCAGGATCATTAGTAGCTCTGTCTACTATATAATTAATAGCTTCTCGTTCACCATCTCCGCGATTAAAAATACGCCAGGCCGCTTTTATCGCAAGATCCATCATTTTATTCGCCTGTTCAAGATCGCGATTGTCCGGAGGTTCTTGCTCGAGTTCGATTTTAATAAGTCCAGATTCTCGTCTTTCCGGCATAGGATTGACTGAATTCAAAAAATAGTTTATCCTTAGATTAATCTTATACGATTATGGCGCCATCGTCTAGTCTGGTCTAGGACACAAGCTTTTCAAGCTTGGTACCCGGGTTCGAATCCCGGTGGCGCTATTTGTGAAATTATGCGTATTACAAAGTACGGACACTCATGCCTTTATATTGAGGAAGGCGAAGCGAGGATTTTGATTGATCCGGGAAATTATGTGTTTAAGGATTCCTTGGTCAAGCCGGAAGATTTGCCGGAGTGTAATGTACTACTTTTGACGCACGAACATCCAGACCATACCTATCCCGAAGCGCTTAAAATTATTCTCAAAAATAAGCATTCCGAAAACGGCGCGATCGCGCCAATCTCGGAATTGGTTATTTTGACAAACACAGCAGTGCGGAAAGTGTTGGAACAAAATGGAATCACTGGCAGTGCAGTGTTAGGCCGCGGAGAAGAGCGCATAGTACACGGAGTGACCATTCGCGGCATTGCCTGCGATCACGGCCATATTGCTGATCACATTCCACACTGTGAAAATGTAGGATTTTTTATTGGTGAACGGTTACTGCATCCAGGGGATTGCGTCGCGCCTTCGGAAGAAGTGCATGCCGAAATTCTTGCGGTGCCGGTGGTTGCCCCATGGATGGCAGTGCGGGAGGGATTGGAATTTGTGAAAAAATTAAAGCCGAAATTTGCAATTCCGATCCACGATGCCATCCTTCGTTGGCCTGAGATGCCGTGGTATATGATTTTCCAAACCGGCCTCAAAGACACCGGCATTGAATTCGTCCCGCTCAAAATTGGAGAGGCAAGGGAGTTTTGATTATGCGAATTTTAGGAATTGAAACATCGTGTGATGAAACTGCGGCGGCCGTAGTTGAAGTTCACAGACAACAGTTCACAGTTCACAGTAACATTGTGGCATCGCAGATTAAGATCCATGCCAAGACCGGCGGGGTGGTGCCAGAGGTGGCCGCAAGAGCGCATGTGGAGAAGATTATTCCAGTGGTAGAGCAAGCTTTGAAAGGGGTTCATCCCCTCCTCAATCCTCCCCCATCAAGGGGGAGGAAGAAAAAGGAAAAAATCCTCTCCCACAAGGGGAGAGGAAGAACCAAAAAATTCCCTCTCCCTTAATGGGAGAGGGTGCTCCGACCGCAGTCGGAGCGGGTGAGGGTGTATGTGTACACCACTCGGTTGACGAAGCGCTTGAGCACCACAGTGCCGAAGAAATTATGGTTGCCGGCGGAGGCGAGATATTTAGGCAAACAATGGACAAAGCAGATACGCTTTATGTTACTGAAGTCGACAAAATTGTAGAAGGCGATGTTTATTTTCCAACGATTGATCCAAAGATCTGGAAAGAAGTTACCCGCGAACCACATGATGGTTTTTCATTTGTCACCTATATTCGCAATTCGTAGATTGGCATGAAATTTGTAGATTGGCATCACATATGAAAGGAACTTTCATCGTTATTGAAGGCACAGACGGCTCTGGAAAAACAACCCATCTTGAACTGGCTGTAAAAAAACTCACTGCCGACAGCCGTGCAGTTGAAGTTGTGGATTTTCCACAATACGGCAAAAAAAGTGCTGGCCCGGTTGAAGAATACTTAAATGGGAAATATGGCAGCGCTCAAGAAGTGTCCCCTTATGTGGCTTCACTTTTCTATGCAGTTGATCGTTTTGATGCCTCCTTCAAAATCAATAAAGCGCTTACTGATGGAAAAATCGTGCTGGCCAATCGCTATGTTCCGTCTAACATCGCGCATCAAGGCGCAAAAATTACGGACATTGCTGAGCGGCAAAAATTCATGCATTGGGTAGAGGAGATAGAGTACGGCATTATGAAACTCCCCAGACCAGATCGCGTGATTTTCCTGCATGTACCAGCTCATATAAGCTTCGAGCTTGTCGAGAAGAAAAACGAACGCGCCTATTTGCAAGAAGGGAAAAAACGTGATATCCATGAATCAGATCTTTTATACCAAAAAGCAGTGGAGCAAAGCTATCTTGAGCTTGCCGCGCATGATACTACTGTAAAGACGATAGAGTGCGCGCCGGAAGGAAAACTCCTTTACATTGAAGAAATTCATCCTTTAGTCATGAAACAAATTTATGATCTCTTTCAGCAATCTGCTTAAAAAAACACTGGCTGCTTATTTTGCGAACTTCAAGGCCATCATGCCATTGCTCGCCGTGTTTGTAATTTGGCAAATCATAATCAATTTATTTTCGGCAGATATCAAAACGGCAATAAGCATACTCCCGTATGTCGCGGCTTTCTCGCTTATCGTCGCGGCATTTACCCAACTTTTGCTTTGTCAGACCTTTGGCGATATCTTTAACGGGAAAACTCTGAGTGCAAGCACGGCGTATAAAGAATCCCTAAAACGTTTTCCGCTTTTTGTGATATTGCTTATATTGCTCGCGGTCATGGTTATCGGCGGACTTTTTTTAGCGCTTGTGCCCGGCATTATTTTCGCCACTTGGTTTATTTTTTTAGCGCCTGTACTGATGATTGAAAATACCAATATTAGTTCAACCTTCAAGCGCAGCAAATATTTGGTCAGCGGAAATTTTTTCCAAGTTCTTTGGCAAACCGCGCTTGTCAGCGTTCTGATAATATTTATTGTAAATATGGCAACTCAAGGGTTGGCGGCAGTTGCAAAATTGATTACCCCCGGAGTTGCCTTGCCTTATGTATTGACTTTGTCTAACATAGTCGGAGCGTTTTTGGGGGCATTTACCAGCCCTATTATGGTCGGCTTTCTTGTTGCGCTTTACTTTGAACTGCGGAAATTAAAAAAAGAAATCTAGCTTATCTATGAAATATGAACCTATAATCGGGTTGGAAATCCATGTTCAACTCAAAACTAAAAGCAAGCTTTTCTGCGGTTGCGACAATCGCGGAGAAGACGCGCCGCCAAATACTACCGTGTGCCCTATTTGCATGGGACATCCCGGGACGCTTCCGGTATTGAATAAACAAGCGCTGGAATTTGGACTGATGGAAGCGCTGGCTTTGAATTGCAAAATTCCGGAAAAAGCAAAATTTGACCGGAAGAATTATTTTTATCCTGATTTGCCCAAGGGTTATCAAATTTCCATGTTTGATGAGCCAATTTGCGTGGACGGGCTTGTGCCGATTGATATTCAAGCCACCGGAGGCGCGCGCAAGTACGCGGAAATCCGCATTACTCGCATTCATCTTGAAGATGATGCGGCAAAGAGTATGCATGCTCCCCCCTCACCCGACCCTCGGTCTCCATCTCCCGAAGGGGTCGAAGACGGGCCGAGCGAGCGCAGGCCCCGGGGAGGGCAGGGTGAGGGTAAAAATTCCACCTACGTCGATTTCAACCGCGCTGGGACGCCTTTGACTGAAATAGTGACTGAGCCGGATTTTCGCTCCCCACTTGAAGCCAAAACTTTTTTACACGAATTGCGCCGCATTATGCGCTATCTTGGAGTATCTGACGCGGATATGGAAAAAGGGCATATGCGTTGCGATGCCAATATCTCGTTACGCCCCCTTTCTTCACAATCTCCCTCTCCCCGTATGGGAGAGGGCGGGGGTGAGGGGTTATACCCAAAAACCGAAATCAAAAATATCAACTCCTTCCGCGCGGTTGAGCGGGCTTTACAGTATGAAATCCAACGTCAAACAAAACTTTGGGAAGCAGGAACGCCACCGACCATTACTACTACCCGCGGCTGGAATGATGCTGAAGGAGTAACTGAGGAACAACGCGTGAAAGAGGAATCAGCCGATTATCACTATTTTCCTGAACCGGATTTGCCGCCCCTGCTTCTCCATGAAATTGCGGAGCAAGTCCGTCCGCGCATGCCAGAACTTCCCCGCGCAAAACGCACGCGTTTTCAAGAAGAGTACGGATTTCCGTCCGGGGATGCAATAATTTTAACGGAGGAAAAACAGCTGGCGGATTATGTGGAAAAAGTCATGTCAGAACTCCAAGCCTGGGTACGCACTCTTGAAACCGAAGGAACAGAAGAGGAAAAATGGGAAACGAATAAAAAGAAACTTACAAAACTATTTTCCGGCTGGTTTATTTCCAAACTTTTTGGACTTATGGAAAAACATGCAGTTGATATCCGCCGCCTCAAAATTACTCCGGAAAACTTTGCCGAATTTTTAACGCTTCTTCACGAAAATAAAATTTCGTCTGCGTCAGGACTTAAGCTTCTTGAAGATATGCTTTTGACCGGTGGCCACCCGCGCCTGATGGTTAAAGAGAAAAAACTGGAGCAAGTAACCAATGAGGAAGAAATTGCCTCTGTGGTGCAAGAAATTATTGATGCCAACCCTGAACCAGTAGCGGATTTTAAAGCTGGCAAGCAAAATGCATTACAATTTTTAGTTGGCCAAGTTATGAAAGCGACCAAAGGCCGCGCCAACCCTCCCCTTGCCCAAAAACTACTAAAAAAAATGTTAAAATAGATAGCGGCACTTCATGTGCCGCTATCTATTTCTTTGATCTCATCCGGCCACTTTCCTTGATGTTCCTCAAGCCATTGCTTCAATTGACCAAGCCGCAAAGCGTTGTGCGGGACTGGTATTTCCCCTCCCTCAACCATCTTTTGCAATGCACTCAGATACCAACGATAGGTACGCGGATCAAAAAATACAAGCGTAAAAGCATGGACCTGTTTTCCCAATCTTTCTTCCTCCACTGCACCAGGACTCTTTATAACCCAACACTCATTGCTTTGATGCTGTCCCCCGATTGATTCTCCAGCCCACCATCCACCCTGACCTCCAGCTTCCTCACTCTCAAAAAATCCAAAATCTCCACGAGTAAAGCCTTCACGAAGAATACCCTTCCCGAAATGCGTTTGGATTCGCGCTGCCGACCCAAAAAGGCTTGACACATCGGTCTTATGAGCTCCCACTGATCCTAAGTGGGCTTCCTCTCGCACAGGTACTACCGTGCTACGATACCATGACAAAAAATCGCGCACTTCACGATCTAACCACTCATATTTAGCGAGATGATCCCTATGCGCCGCTTCCCATTGCGGATCAGGCCCCACTGACGTGCGTTTCGCTGCCAATTGTACCATCGCCCTTTCCCACTCCTGGACAAACTCATCAGCATCTTTTATGCGTCTGGCGATCTCATTTTGCCACCATCGGCGGCTATATCGTTCTGCACTTTCACTCTCCATTATTATACGTCCTTCTGCCGACGGTAACGGTGTTCTCGATTCTGGCATATTCCACTACATTATCACACAGTACAACAAAAAGAAAGCCCCTTGCAGGGCTTCCTCTGGGATTCGTGATCCCAAGAAACAGAATCGTCTCATCAGCATTATTAGAATATCACAGGTACAACATACTGTCAAGCGCGAGCTTATCCACAAACCGGAGATGGATCGTAGAGGATTTTAACCCCTCTGGAATCGCTGATGAAACGTTTCTGGTCCCTAGACCACGACCCCCAAACCTCCGGCTTCGCCAGTATATCACAAACGAAAATTTCGCACGAGCCGTGCGGCTTCTTTTTTATTTTTCACCCACACAATTCTCTTATCCCTTTTAAACCACGTCATCTGTCGGCGGGAATAATCTTTTATCGCGCGAGAAAGCTCTTTTTGCATCGTTCCGAGATTGGCGCGATCGCGAGAATCTCGGAATCCTGTTTTGGCACGGTAATTTTGCAAATAACGACTTATATGTCGATATTCTAAACCAAAGGATTCTAGGCGCTTCCAGGACACGCCTTGCGCGTGCAAACGCTCAACTTCCTTAATCATCCCCTGCTTTAACCGCTCTTTAAGGCGTTTATCAATTCGGGGATCAAGCACATGTTTTGGAAAAGTAAGGCCTAGCATCAGCATCTCATAAGGCGGCGGATGTTTTACGCGCTGTTTGGAAAGTGGAATGCCGGTCACCACACAAATCTCAATTGCCCGCTCCAGACGGCGGCGATTATTTTTATCAATAGTGCGATATGTTTCCGGATCTAACTTTTTAAGTTTGGCACGCAACTCACGCAATGACATCGTGGCTAATTTTTTTCGTAACTTCAGATCAGGCGATGCCTCTGGCAAAACATAGCCATCAACCACAGCTTGCACATAAAGTCCAGTGCCACCAACCAGAATTGGCACTTTGCCGCGGCGCAAAATATCATCAATTGCTCTATATGCGAGCTTTTGATACTGCGCAAGCGTAAAATTCGTCCTTGGACTGACGATGTCAATAAGATGATACGGAATCCCCTCACCCCCGTCCCTCTCCCCGCGGGAGAGGGTGGCCGCAGGCCGGGTGAGGGCGGGGTGATGGCCATATTCGCTTAAATCTTTCCCCGTTCCAATATCCATGCCCTTATATACCTGCCGCGAATCCGCGCTTACAATCTCGCCATTAAACTTTCGTGCCAACTCAACCGCGAGTTTTGTTTTACCAGTGGCAGTTGGTCCAACGATTACAATTAATTTTTGCATATATTCTATCCTACCATATTAAGCATCTACCAAAAAGCATGTTGTCAAAATAGCACGATCGTGTCAATTTGACAACAATTTAAAAAAAGAAAAACTGGCGGCCGCAAGCACCACGTAAGTGATGCAAGCGGCGCGCCAGCGTGCAACTCAGCATGAGGATCGATGAGGAGCTTCTTTGCGGAAGCGCCACCAGATAATCGGCCATGCGAACAGCACGATCGTGACTCGAGAACTCGTCTGAAACAGAATTCCCTTGTCCTCCGAACCAGTGCGGCGCATCTCCTCCCACGTCATTCCTGTGAGCCGCATCTCAAGGCGCACCATGACCACGATGCCGACGACGAGATACATTGCGAACACGAGCGCGATTTGCCAATCCATCATGTACACCTCCTGCGCGAAGGGTACCACATTTTTGGACTTTTGTCAAGGCCGGGGGGTGTGGTAGAATGAAAAAATGTAGCGCGGGGCTTTATGCCCCGCTTAAGCGGCACACAAGGTGCCGCGCTACCATTGCGCCGGCTAAAGACCGGCGGCTACAATAATCTTATGTCCTCAGCCCATACCACCCATTCCACCACCCGCACACTTTGGATTGCGATTGCGCTTGGAATCATTACACTGGTGATTGAAATTATAGGCGGTATTAAAGCCGGAAGTTTGGCCTTGCTTTCAGACGCCAGCCATGTGTTTTCTGATTTGCTTGCGCTCGGCATTACTCTTTTTGCTTTGCGGCTTGCCGCAAAACCATCAACTTCCCAGCGCACTTTTGGCTATCATCGCGCAGAGATTTTTGGCGCCCTTATCAATGGCCTGCTTTTGTTAATTATGGCCGCAAGCATTAGCGTTGAGGCATGGCAAAGACTTTCTGTCCCGCATGAAATTAAAGGCGGCCTTGTCTCGCTTATTGGTTTTATTGGCATAATGCCCAATGTCTGGACTGTACTGCAATTGCGCAAATCAGAAAATCTCAACATAAAAAGCGCGTTTTTGCACGCGCTTGGCGACACGTTTTCCTCTGTAGCTGTAGTGGCAAGCGGTATTGCCATTGCCATTACCGGAATTTCTGCGTTTGATGGAGTGGCGAGCTTTTTTGTAGTATTACTCTTAATTGTTGGCGCCGTGCGGCTTTTGCGGCAGGTTGTTGTGATTTTTCTTGAAGGCACTCCGCCTGGCATTGATAGAGAAAAAATTTCCAAACTGGTCTGTGCACTCCAGGGCGTGCGCTCAACCCATGATGTGCATCTTTGGACGCTGTGCTCGGACGTGGTTTATTTTACCGGACACCTCGTGCTTGATGCGCCGGATTTAAAAAACGCGCAGGCAGTAGTTTCTCGCGCGACAGATGCGCTTGATAAAGAAGGCGTGCATCATGTGACACTACAGACAGAAACTCCAGACCATGCCTGCACACGAAAGGAGGTCTGCGAGATAATACACTAGGGGTTGACACCATCATCTGTAGGCGTACAATGAAAATGAGGACAGGTGAACGAGGGGGAGTTCTGTGGATAACACGTATTGTGAAAAGTACATGTTTATTCGGAGAAGCTGACCCTCTGTATCACACCCCCTCTCCTGCCCGACCAAATGCATAATAAAAACCCGCCTTTTGGGCGGGATTTTCTATTCAAATCTACGGACACTCGGTCGCGTACTTGGCGTTGAGACAACCCGAATTGCATTTTGACACCGCGCCGGTGCATTTAGAGAGCGTCCCGATACAAGTATTTATACAATTTGATTTAGTCAGAAGATTGCCTGTCCCCTCGCAACCCGGGGTGCAGGCACTATATTCGGTATAACAATCTTGCGATTCGCCACACCCAGCGACGCAGGTATTATAAGTGGACTCTCTCACTTGCGAACAAGTTGGGCTTGGCTTCGGAACTAGTTTTGGCGTTGGTGGTGATGGCAAGGGCGTAATAGGCGTTGGTGAAATTGGTTTGGGCGAGGGTGGGATTGGGGCGGGCTTGGGCGGCGGAGCTGGGGTTGGTTTAATCTCATCATAGCCGCCATTGGCTAGGCCAGTGCCGTCAAACTCCGCGTAGCTGCTATTTTGCGGCAACAGCGCCACATCTACAAACGGCTTAAACAGTCCTTCAACCATCTCGTTTGCCAAGAACATAAAATTTTCCGGATTTTTCCAAAGGTCCGCGATTATTTGGCCGGTTTGGAGGATTATGGAGCGTGAGTCCATACAGCCGCTCGTGGGTAAGGACGCACATGCAAAATCATAAATATCCACGGCCAGCATTAAATCTGCCCAAAAGGCCTTGCCCCCTAGGCGCACCAGCCGCGAGTCCCTCATTTCGGCGGCAATGGAAGCAACCAGTGTCAGATAAATATTTTTATCAATGCTTTTACCGGAGAGCGCGTTGTCAATTTCAATAGACAAAAATGTTGAGAGAAGGATTTGCGATGGCTTGCTCCACTCGGAGGTAAAATATGGGAGAGAAGAAGCGAAAAACGGAATCTCGGCCAGATACTCCCATTTAAACCATTTATCATCGGTCTTTTGGCCGACATCAGTACTAGGCTCAAAGATATAACAAATTGTCTTCGCAATCTCAAGCAGATATGTATTATAACCCTGCTCGTACAAAAGCGCGCTGGTGCAAGCGTCTTCGGTAGCGGCCCGCGCGGCCGGGATAAGCGTCAGCGGTTTTGGTTTAGAAGACTCGATTTGTTTTTCCACTGTTCCTAAAAAGCTTTTATAGTAAGCATCTATCCAGGCAACGTCTTTTGCGCTGATGTAATCCGTGCTTCCGCTGCCGGTTTTAACCTGGGCAATTGCGCCCGGATTTTTAATAATTTTATCCACGGCCGCGAGGAGCTCTTGCATTGCCGTCTGGCCCTTGGCTGTTGCCGCTACTAGCTCTGGCGTCGAAGTCGCGATTTTTACAGAAAATGCTTTTAGACGTTCTACTGCGAGCGCCACAAACATCCGCGTCACGGCGCCCGTTGGCAAATTTGCCGCTCCTGTATTAGCATAGACGCTGGGCAATGGCGGAATTGTAATTACTTTGTCGCGCACCTCGTTAGAAGTTTTGGCAATCAACTTTTTGCCAACTTTCTTCGCCTGAATAATTTTAACGGAAACTGTGTCCGAGAAAAACGCGCCGCGCGCGTCGCTATATCCAACCAGCGGCACCGGTGCCTCAATGGCATTGCTCGTAACTTTAAGCGCGGGCATGAATAACGCTTCGCCTGCGCGGGTAGTGTAGACAATCGAGGTCGCGGCCTCCGGGTCAAACCCCTGACCTTTAATAGTCAAAGTACTAAAAGGCACAAACCCAGGCTCGGGGATGGTGATTGCAATCTGCCCGGCCGGAGTAGCCGGAATGGGCTTGGCTGTTTCTGCCAATTCTTGCCCGCCTTTGCGGATTTGCCCCAACACAACGAACATTAGCGCCGTACCGAGGACAATGGCTCCGGCCAAAATAATCTTGGTAGTTGGTTTAAGTGTCATACTCCTTAATAAAAATCGCCTAACGGGCGAGCTTAATGACATTTATCCACACTAAGTCTTATTTTCAATTTCTTTTTTCACACGTTTGATAAACGCACTAACAGCCATTTGCGGCTGTTTTTGCTGTCCGCGAATGCGCACAGTTAATTTACGAAGTGACTTCTCTTTATCACCTATTACCAGCATATACGGAATCTTTTGCTTTTCTGCTTTGCGAATTTTATAACCAACCGTATCGTTGCCATCATCTGTTTCCACCCGCAGCCCTTCGGCGCTGAGCATTTTCCCAAGCTTGCGTACAGCAGTGCTATGTCCTTTGCCAACTGAACCCACATATACTTGCACCGGAGCAAGCCATACCGGAAACGCCCCGCCGTAGTGTTCAATAAGAATTGAAAGATAGCGTTCAATAGATCCCATAATAGCCGCGTGGATCATGACAATACGCTCTTTTTCGCCTTTTTCATTCACACAAGTAAGATCAAACCGCTCTGGCTGATTCATATCCAGCTGAATAGTAGCAACTTGCCACTGCCGCCCGAGCGAATCTTTAGCCAAAAAATCAATTTTAGGGCCATAAAATGCCGCCTCCCCTTTTGCCTCTATTGCCTTTTCTCTTTTTTCTTTTATCACAGCACGTAATTGCCCTTCTGCATTCTGCCATTGCGCTTCTTCTCCAAGATATTTGTCCATCTGTGCGGGATCATGCAGTGAAAGACGCACAGTAAGAGAAAATCCGGCAGCTTTATAAAATTTCTTAATAATTTCCCAGATATTGCTTATTTCCTTTCCAATCTGGGATGTTCGGCAAAACACATGCGCGTCATCTTGAGTAAAGGCGCGCACGCGAGAAAGGCCGTGCAACTCTCCGGTTTGCTCATCACGGTAGCATGTCGTTGTATTAGCATATCTCTGTGGGAGTTCGCGATAACTAAACTGCCGACGCGCATACAATTGAGTGTGGTGCGGACAATTCATCGGCTTCATCGCAAACTCATGCCCCTCACGCGTGGTAATCTTAAATAATTCATCTTTAAACTTTTGCCAATGCCCGCTTTTTTCGTACAAATCTTTTTTGGTAATATGAGGGATTTCCACTTTTTGATAGCCATATGGCGCGCGCAATTCCCACACAAAATTATCAAGTGTGTTGCGCAAAAATGTACCCTTGGGCGTCCAAAGCGGAAGACCTGGGCCGACTAAATCTGAAAAAGTAAAAAGATCTAGTTGTTCGCCAAGTTTGCGGTGATCTCTCTTTTCTGCCTCAGCCATCATTTCCAAATGCTTTTTTAATTCATCTTCAGTATAAAATGCAAGGCCGTAAATGCGCTGAAGTTGCTTGTTCTTTTCGCTTCCTCGCCAATATGCGCCGGCAATGCTGGTAAGTTTAAATACGCCAATTTGTCCAGAATGTTCCACATGCGGCCCGCGACAAAGATCAATAAACTTCCCAGTTTCATAAACTGAAACCTTCATAACCCCCTTGTCCCCCCTTATCTTAAGGGGGGTACTTATTTTTTCTCCCTCCCTTAAGGTAAGGGAGGGTTGGGGAGGGTTATGCAGAATCTCATCCATCTTCGTCGTACCATGCTTCTTGATATCCTCAAGGAGTTCTACCTTAAAATCCTGCCCGCGCCCCTTAAAATATGCAATCGCTTCCTCAAGCGGCATTTCACGGCGCACAAACTTTTCCTTGCGCTTCTGAATCTCCTTTATCCGCTTTTCAATTTTAAGCAAGTCCACTGGTGTAAATTTGTGCTCCAAATCAAAATCATAAAAAAAGCCGTTTTCAATCACCGGCCCTACTCCCAATTTTGTGTCGGGGAATAATTCAAGAACCGCGCCAGCAAGAATGTGGGCGGTTGAGTGGCGTACTGTTTCTATGGGAAAATGCTCGTCGGCCATTTATTTCTTTATCACAATCTTAATACGATCAGGAATCGTAGGAATTCGCTTTTGCCATGAGGGAAATAGTCGAATCTCAACTGCCTCAATCGCATCAAAACTTTGTAAATATTGCTTCGCCTCATCCGGCAACATTCCTGCGATTTTTACCGGATCCAAAATCGGACTCGCCGCGTTCAGACGCACCTCGCCGTCCGCGTATACCGCAAGCTGGGCCTCGCCGGTTTGGCTATTCACATTTTTAATGCGGGCAATAATGGCATCTTTATTAAATTTAACCAGTTCGCGATCAGAGGGTATATTGGCGCTAATTTTTTCCAGCGCAATTTTTTCCAGCGCGGCTTTATCATAGGACAAAAGCTCGGCTTTGATTTTGGCCTTGCCGCTAAAAGTCTGCTTCTCGTCGCCTTTTTTTGCATCAAAAATTACCTCTTGCACTTCGGTTGTGGCAACCACTCCGCCAAGCGCCGCCGCCGGGGTTTTTGCAAAATCCTCTTTTACCTTGGCCAATGCTTTTTCAATAATCGCGCCTTTGGCTTTTTCCAAATCGTCTGCCGTAACAACCCGTACTTGCACTGAAGTATCCCCCGAAAGGCGCTCCGTATTTTCACCATAAATCAATTTTTGCTTTGCGACATTAAGGCCTGGAAAAGTAAATTGCGTACCAATATCAAAGCCCCAATCCGGATCAGTTCCATCTTGGTACACATTCACTTCAACTTTCCCATTTGCCGGAACAGTTGCGCCGGATTTCATGCGCAACAAAACACGTGAGTCGGGTGAAAATAAACGCGTGGTTGCCACCAATGGTTGCGCGGCAGTCGTGGTATTTACGAGCGTGAGCTTCCCTTCCCAACGCCCGGCACTCTTTGCCACTGTGCCGGTTGCTTCAAACTGCCCTTCATCCTCAACTACCTTTTCTTCATAATGCCCATTTAAAGTCCCGGGGATTGGTGCAGTTCCATCTTTGACCGTTACTAAAAATTCAGCACTACGTAACTCCTTTTTAGGGGTTATTGCCACAGTGGCTTTGGACATTGAGAAAAACGCAATTACCCCGACCAAAAGCACGGTTAAAACCACAAAACTTATGGCAATTTTACGATAAATTATGGAAAGCGGCGGTAGCGTTGGTTTTTTTTGTTTAGCCATATCCCCCTATTTTAGTTATGTTTTATTAAAATCAGTATAACATATTATCCCCTGAAAGCAAACTGCACTATGCGGCTTTTTTCCAGCGCCGGCACTTTGTGTATAACGGGGATACCTTATTTGCTAAAAACGCGTAAAAAAGATTCTGGGGAGTATCCGCTTGCTTAGGCGATGATATATCTCTTGCATACTCCAAATCCTGTACCAAGCTCTCTATGCCTTGCGCAAGATCATCATTTATAGTTCGCGCCTGATTCTCCCATTGCTCCGTGAGTTGCAAATATCTTGTAAAAAGAGTTAAATCTGCATCTGATATATCCTCAAACGCTCCCCGCATGCCATCAAAATGAGCGCCGGCTTGCGCCTTGAGTTTTGCTAAAAGATGTTCTCGCGGAAACGGTTCACTGTCCTCTTCACCACGTGCACTCTTGGGTTGATGCAATTCTCGCATAATATCCAAAACCCCCTTTCGGGGGCATAATATTAATTTCAAAATTAACTAACCATTGGCTGATCTGCTTCGTGTCGCGGTCCACGACGCGCGACATATTCATCCATTGTTTCCTTTAAGGATGGCGAAATAATTTTATCCACTGAATATCTAATCTCTCCGGCAGTTTGCGCTGCTTCGCCATATATCCGTTTCGCTTGTTTCAATGCATTATCAAATCCTGGACCTCGTTCACCTAATCCTGCAAACATCTGCTGCAATGCTGCTCTGAATCCCGGTTCAAGACGTTGTTGCTGTCGCCTAATCCATGCTTCTTTTTCCGCAGTTGTTCTGGGCGCAGTATCTAACATTAACTCCCCTTCGACTTCTGGCCCAAACTCCCTTAATGCCTCAAGCGCCGCATGACCTTCTGCAACCCTTGTTTGCGCGGCTTGAGCATCAGAAGATAGTGTTCTCTTATGGCGGGTAACCTCAGATTGAGGTCTTCCTGTATTTTGCATAGCATTTTCTGATATAAAATGTTCACTTTGCATATTCATTATGAAATAAGCATACTTTATTTACATAAAAATGTCAAATACTCCAATCTGATGATGATGAGTTCAAAAGCTTGACAAGGTAATCAAACTGTGGTAAATCTAACAAGAGGGAGGGACGCATGGCCCAAACACATCGCCCGATAATTGATCGGGCCGTGTTGATTCGGCCCGGTCATCTGACCTTTGACATCCTTATGACGAACGAGTGCGCCACTGAGATTCCCTCGGAAATTCAGCACGTGGAGATCTCCTATGCGCTAGACGGCACCACACGGTCTGAACGATTTGCCGTCATACGAGTGAAAGTGGGGCCACGGCGTAGGTGGCTTTCGCTCACCCTTGTGCCTAGCAGGCCTCGAAACTCCTGCGTACTGGCCCTGTTTCGGCAGAAGTCTCACCGGATCGCAATGCAATGCATCACAGCTGTAGAGATCAGCTGCCGAAGCGGAACTACGCTTCCCCTGAAGAAACGAGGCACTTTGCTCTTCCCTAGCACCTAGCACCGCCTTCCACGGCGTACATCAAAAACGGCGGCCCCTACCAAGAGATCGCCGTTTTTCCAATTTTAACTGGTTTGATTAACCTGTATTTATTTAACTAAGATCAACATCTATTTCTCCTGTTTCAAAAGCACTAATTTTCGCTTCAAGCGTATCGATCTGTTGTCTTAAGTCAATTATTTGATCTGCAAATGCTGACTGCGTTGCCTCATCATCCTCTGGAACTTTCTCCAACTTCGCTTGTGCCTCCGCAAGTTTGCGTTCCACCTCCATTTTTTTAAGCTCTAGCACGCTTTGCTGTGTCTCAAGACTTGGCCCTGTTCCGCGTGCCACAGGCGGGGGTAATGTTTCTCCGCGCATAGTATTTATGGTATTTAAGATTTATTAAGTATTTTAGTATATCATATATTTCTCTTCTTGTCAAGTTTTTGGGGGTGCTTTGAATAATTTCGTAGCAATGGCGGGTTTGGGCGTTGTTCTTTGCTCATAGTTTATTATCCTACTATACTTACGGCATCTTTGCCAACTATGGATTTCAAGGATTGCAAAATAGCCGGCAAAGGATCAATGCAAAAACTGGTCTCAATAGTGCGTTTTTGTCCATTTTGTTCAAGCACAATAAAGACCGGAAGCGCGCCATGGGTTGATGAAAGGAAAGTGCGCAATGTATCAAGAATATTTTTATCTTGAGTGGCAAGGCTAATAAAGATACGCTGACCAGATGACAGAGGACGGATGACAGAGGACGGATCTGTCTTCTGTTTTCTGTCTTCTGTTTTACGCAAAGGCGCACCCTGAAGACCGGCGGCTACATTGTCATGCGTAAGCGGCATGGCGCGATCGCACACTACTCGTTTTTCCTCTCCTCCGCCTTTGCCCCACACACAAAGTAATGTGCCATCGGTAAATAATTCCGGACTGACTTTATAGGCCTTGGGAAATACGATAAGTTCGCATGATCCCGCAAGATCTTGCAGACGCGCGGTTAGCATGGCCTCGCCATTTTTAGTAAAACGTTTTTTGCAATCCACAAGCACCCCAGCCAACATTAGCGGCGTATTGTCTTTCAACTCGGTTAGGGCACCGGTAGCCACAACTTTGCCTTTGAGTACTTCTTCAAATTCATAAAGCGGATGCGAGGTAACATACAAACCCAGCAATTCTTTTTCCCACTGCAATTTTTCCTCCTTACTTGCCGGCGGAACATTGTCTTTAAGCGTCAGTTTGCGCACTTGCGGCAAAGCCCCAAACAGCGAACTCTGTTTAGTTGGCATCTCCGCCGCGCCCCGATTAAACGTGAGCATCACTTCCATGCTTTCCATCATGAAAGCGCGGTCGCCAAAGCGATCCATCGCGCCGGATTTTACCAAACTTTCCAGCGATTTCTTGTTCAAATTCTTGTGCTGAACGCGTTTTAGACAGTCTTCCAAATCCACAAACAAACCGTTACTTTCACGCTCGGCAATTATTGCCCCCACTACATCAGTCCCTAAATTTTTAATCGCGAGCAACCCAAAACGAATATGTGTATCATCCACATATGTAAAATCCTTTCCGCTTTCATTAACATCCGGCGGAAGAACAGTAATTCCGGCTTCACGCGCGCCGGCAATTACTTCCGCAACTTTATCACTATTTCCAGCTTCAGCAGTCAAAATCGCGGTGATAAATTCCGCCGGAAAATGCGCTTTCATGTAGGCGGTTTGATAAGCTACCATGCCATAGGAGGCGGCATGCGCTTTGTTAAAGCCGTAAGCCGCAAATGGCTCAATAAGGGCCCAAAGCTCTTCTGCCTTTGTTCGCGGAAGGCCGCCTTTCACACAGCCGGTTAAAAATTTCTCGCGCTGGGCAATCATTTCGCGCGGAATCTTTTTTCCCATTGCTTTGCGCAGTTTATCTGCCTCTTCCCAACTGTAACCGGCAAGCTCAATAGCAATCAAAAGCACGTCGTCTTGATAAACCAAAATTCCATAAGTGCGCTCCAAAATTGTCGCCAGGCGCGGATCCAAATATGATACAAGGCGCGGATTATGTTTGCGGCGAATATACTCCGGGATTGATTCCATCGGACCGGGGCGAAACAGCGCAACCATGGCCATAATATCATGAATTGAAGAGGGCTTGAGTTCTTTTAAATAGCGCGTCATGCCAGATCCGGCAAGCTGGAATACACCCATGGTATCCCCGCGCGAAAGCATTTCAAAAGTTTTAGCATCGTGGGACGGAAGTTTTCCAATATCAATCTCCATTCCTTTTGTTTTCTTCACGATTGAAACGGCATCTCCAAGAATGGAGAGATTGCGAATGCCAAGCATATCCATTTTAACCAGCCCTGCCGCCTCGGCAGCGTGCATGTCATATTGAGTGATGATATTGTCGCCATTGGCTTCACGCGCAAGCGGAGTAAAATCCGTAAGTTTGGTAGGCGCGATAACCATACCGGCGGCATGCACTGAAGCATGGCGCGCGCATCCCTCAACTTTGCGCGCCAGATCAAGCACGCGCTTAACATTTGCATCTTCGTTGTAAAGTTTTCCAAGATCCGGATTTTCCTCAAGCGCGCGATCAACAGTCATGTGAAATCCTTGCGCGCCTGGCGGAATCATTTTAGAAATTTTATCACCAAAAGAATAGGGCAGGCCAAGTACGCGCGTTACATCACGCACAGCCGCGCGTGGTAGCATGGTTCCAAACGTGCAAATCTGCGCCACTTTATCCGCGCCGTACTTTTGACGCACATAATCAATCACCTCATCACGGCGATTATCCGCGAAATCCACATCAATATCCGGCGGGGTTGGACGGGTGACAGTTAAAAATCGCTCAAATGGCAGTTTAAAATCCAAAGGATTTATCGTAGTTATATCAATAAGATATGAAACCAGCGATCCTGCGGCTGAACCGCGAGTAGTTACCACAATGCCTTGCTCGCGCGCCCATTTTACATAATCTGACACAATCAAAAAATAAGTAGAGAAACCAGTTTTCTTAATTACATCAAGCTCGTAATCAATACGCTTTTTAATCTCATCTGTAACTCCCCCTCCCCTCACCCCTCCCACAGGTGGAGGGGAATTTATTTTTTCTTCCTCCCCCTTTATGGGGGAGGATTGAGGTGGGGGTGCACCAAATTTTTCCTGCGCCCCCTGCCAGGTAAGCTCCTGCAAATACTCATCATGAGTTTTGCCTTGGGTTGGAAATTGCGGAAAAGCCCATTTATTAAGCGTGAGTTCCAGATTGCAAAGCTCGGCCACTTTCAAAGTATTTGCCACCGCCTCTGGCATGTCAGCCCATTGTTCTTCCACCCGTTTGGGCGAGGCAAACGAAAGATCCGCGCCAGTCATGTTCAGACGGCCTTTGTCAGTGATAAATTTTCCAGTTTGCACGCAAACCAGTACATCCTGGGCTTCGGCGTCGTCAGCGTGCAAATAATGGCTGTCTACAGTGGCAACCGGAAGCAGGCCCAGTTCTTTACATAGACGAAACATTCCTTCATTTACGACTTCCTGCTCCGGTAGTTCTGGGTGTTTTTGCACCTCAGCAAAAAAGTTTTCTTTTCCGAAAATTTCTTGAAACTCTTGCGCAACACGCTTGGCCTCTTCATATTTGCCGGCCATAAGCGCGCGCGAAATTTCTCCGCGCAAACAGCCTGACAGGGCTATAAGCCCTTTGCCATGCACTCTAAGTAAATTTTTGTCTATCCGTGGTTTGTAGTAAAAACCTTCCAGATGCGCAATGGTCGTGAGCATCATGAGGTTGCGATAGCCCTCTTCATTGCGCGCCAAAAGCGTTAAATGGTGATAATCCTTGTCCACCCCAGCGCGCTTTTCTTCTTTTTCTCCAAGCGCCATATACGCCTCCATTCCAATAATCGGTTTCACTCCTGCTTTTTTGCATGCTTGATAAAACTCCAGCGCGCCATACATTACTCCATGATCTGTGAGTGCCAGCGCCGGACATCCAAACTCTTTTGCTTTTGCCACTAGGTCGTGAATTTTAGGAAGACCATCAAGAAGAGAATAATGGGAGTGGGTATGGAGATGGACAAAAGACATATTGATGAGTACGTAGTATGTAGTAGGTAGTGCGTAGTCATTGAATTCGAGCGTAACACCTACGTACTACTTACTACCTTCTACCTACTGACATGATGCATCCTATCACAGCACTCTTGACAGGGCAAGAAAAAGTTGGTAGTGTAACGATCAAGGAGGAACCACATGCGAAAAGTACTCGATCTTGCCAGTCTCATCTTCTTTTTCGGCTTCGGGCTCTTCGCGGCCTTACACGCGGACATGACCGCGGCACGGCAGGCCGCACAGGCCAACTTCACCGCGCCGGCCGGTTCACCCGACTGCGACTGCATGCCATAGCGCCATGCCATGGGCACCCATCCTGACCGCTCCTTCTATTCATTCTGCGATTCCGCGGAATTGCAGAACGCCTCGGCGGACACTCTGCACCTCGTCCGCCAAATTCAAAAAACCATCTCCTGCGAGGTGGTTTTTTAATTCTCAAATTTCCTCCGGCCGCTACAAATCTGACACGAAACATAGTGCGCAGATTTTCTGCGCCCGCAGAATTTTGACTCACTAATTTTCTTACATATCAGGCGAGATACGTCTTTTAAAATTATGTCAACTGTGAGCGATCGTTTATATTTGACATAATTCCATTTTGCCGTGTACTACTGATCCTGCGGCAGATTCATTACGATCGTGGTATTCTTACCGCAAAATAACAGCACGATGAGATGTAAAAAATACAAAAGATCGCGGAGACTTTGCCCCGCGACCTAATTTTTCGAAAGTTAGGTTCACTCTAGAAAAAAGCTAATGCATTCCTTCAATAATATCAATTTCTGGTTTCTCTTTCACATTTTTTTGGCTCATGTTTTTATATGCGGCCGCTTCTGCCATCTGTCTTGCTACATTGCTCTCCTTAATGCGCTTTGAGCCGATTCCCATTGCGGCCAAAAATTCTAACAATGGTTCTTGTGCCTCTGGCTTATTTGCTAAATCAAGATTAAGCAATTTATCAACAGTTTCTGTGCCAAGTTGTCCAAGAAAGTAATCAGCCTTTTCAGGTGATTTACCAGTATCTAAACCACTTACTCTCAGTCGAGATTCCTGTGCTTTTTCTGGAGCTTTCCCTGTTTCTGCGCCCGGTGGTCGATATTTCCCTTCACCTTCTGGCATAAAATGTTTTCCTAAAAATTATTTCCTTACTAAAATCCTACTCTCTCTCTGGATTGCAAGCCCAGTAGTAGAAGTTCAACTTTGTGCGCGTCAAGCGCGCATTATGAAAATCATTTGTTTGACACCACTTTCCCTTTAAAATAAGGCATTTTAGGGCATGCGAATATAGTTATTTGCCTGTTGAACTTTCACTACTGGGCAAGGGGGGATGTGGATAACTTGGATGCCATTGCTTGACAAAAATGCGTAATATGGTATGCTGAATATGGTTATCAATCCATGAGCCACACTCCTATCCGGAGTCAAAAAACAGTCCCGCATTTGCGGGATTGTTTTTCATATTCACAATTTTTGCTATACTTAAGAGTGCACGGAGTGGCTAGGAGGGTATTGCTATACAGTTTTATAGCCATGGATTGATAACCCATTGACCCCGAAAGGGGTGTGGTGCAACTCCACTGCCCTCCGTGTAAAAATCCCCCCGATGTCCATCGGGGGGATTTTTATTTTCCAAACTTTTTTATTCCTTCTCTTCTTCACCTTCAGTCTCCGCTTCTTCCTTTTTCTCGTGCTTTTTCTTTTTTGTCGTTTTGCGCTCGCCTCTGCGATCCATTAAGTAACTCCCTACGTATTTAACTCCTTCGGCAATTCCGGCAAAAACATTAAGCGAGCGCTCAAATTTTTCTTTCAAACTCTCAAAAATACCCAGGGCCTTATTTATTTTTTCCCGCACGTCTTTGGTCATCCCCCGCGCCTCACGCATGATGGAAATAAAATAATACAAAAGCCAGCACACAAAAATGGTAAACCAGAGCACGGAAAACGCGAGGACTAGGTAAAAAATATCTTTTGCGTCGGAAATCATATGTTTTGTCATCCACTAAAATTGGACACGAATAGCACTAAAATATTTCGTGTTTTTTGTGATTTATTTTCGTGGATGTCAATTATTTTTTAATTTCTAATCTTTGCCCCAAACTTATCCTTTAACATCTTGACCAGTTTCTCGTGCACGCGCTCAGCTTCTTGCGCTGTAAGTGTCCGCTCAGGGCTCACATAACTTAAATGAAAAGCCACACTGCGGCTTCCCTCCGGCACGCCTTTGCCTTCATATAAATCAAATAGCTCGACTTTGTGCAGAAGAGGATCAATTTGCTGTATTGCGGCAACCAGTGTTGCGTATTCCACAGTCTTTGGTGCCACAAATGCAATATCGCGCTTTACTGGCGGATAAGACAATGGCGCACGATATACCCTCCCGCTTCCAATAAGCGGCAGAAGCACTTTTGCTTCCCATTCCAAAAATGCTACGCGTTGCTCTATGCCATATGCTTTAAGGAGCGATGGGTGTAATTCCCCTACCACACCTAGTATATCACGCCCAGCCTTGCATAACAAAACCCGGCCGGGATGATAGCGGCTGGCCCAGGGTGTCTTTTCTGATTTGGCAATTTTTTCAAATGAAAAATCAGAAAGTCCAAGCACATATGCTAAATGTTCTGCTATACCCTTGAGTCCAAAAAAGTGCTGACCGTCGCGCTCTTCGCGACCGGCACAGGATACGATAAGTTTTTGTCGTTCCTCTGGCAACTCACCCATGCGCGGATGGTATTCGCTTGAGAGTTCAAAAAATTTCAACATCTTTCCGGCTTCTTCATTTTTTTTGATTGACAAAAGCATGGAAATTCCCAGCCATGGCCGCATATGCGTAATTTCAGAGCTTAATGGATTTTGCAAAGCTACTGCATTCTCAACTTTAAGCCCAGCGCGCAATATTTCATCTGCCGAAATAAATGAGTAAGTATACAATTCAGTAAGACCTGCACCGCGCAAAATTTCCTTTATCATGCGCTCTTGCGCAAATTGTATATTTGGTGGTTCATCTGGCGGTGCGCCGGCCGGCAATACACTTGGTAGATTATGGTATCCATACATGCGTGCTACTTCCTCCGCAATATCTGCAAGCCCGCCAGCTTCTATTTCGCGCCAGTATGGAAAGGTCACGCTCCACTTGTTTGCACTGCCAGCAACCTTAAATCCTAATCCAGTTAAATACTTTTTCATCTGTGTTGCCGGTATTTCCACGCCGATCATGCGCGAAATATCCTGTGGAGAAACTTTAACCTTGTTCCCCTCACCCTGCCCTCTCCCTAGGGGAGAGGATGGCCGAAGGCCAAGTGAGGGTTTCCGATCCACAACCTGCACCACTTCCCCGCCAGCCACTTGTTTTGTAAGCTCGGCCAATCGCGCAGCAGCAAATTCCGGCAACTGTGTTGGCAAACCTTTGTTAAAGCGTGCAGATGAATCGCTGGAAAGGCCAAGCTGATGCTCGCCGCGTCGCACTGTAACCGGATCAAAATTAGCAATTTCATATACAATACGCATGGTATCTGCATGCACGCCGGTTTCTTCTCCTCCCATAATTCCAGCAATGGCAACTGGCCGTCCTGCCCCGTAGTGTTGCTTTGCACTACTACTGGGGTTGGCATCCGCAATCACTAAAATATTTTCATCAAGATCATAAGTATTTCCATCCAGTGCCAAAATTTTCTCACCCTTCTTCCCCATCCGCACCACAATCTCCGTTCGTGTCTGTTCGTCTCCGTTTCGTGTATTGTTCGTGTGTTGCAGCTTTGCTGCATCGAAGGCATGACATGGTTGTCCCCATTCCAAAAGCACATAATTTGTAATATCCACGATATTGTTGATCGGCCGCACACCAGAGGCGATCAGTCGTCTTTTCAGCCACCAGGGCGATGGACCAACTTTTACACCCTCCATCACCACGGCCATATATCGGGGACAAAGTTTCGGCACTTCCACTTTTACCTCTAATGATTTTTGGATTTGGGATTTGGGATTTGTTTGAAATTTGGTGCTTGGGATTTGGAATTTTACACCCAATATCGCCCCCACTTCCCTTGCCAATCCAATCATTCCCATAGCATCCGGCCGATTGGTAGTGATTTCAATTTCCATTACTGTGTCATCAAGACCAAGCGCCTTTGCCAGAGGTGTGCCGGGCTTGGCCTTGGTCCAAGTTAAATCCAAAATCTCGCGTTTCCCACCACCCTCTCCCTCTCCCCGGGGGAGAGGGTGCAGGGTGAGGGCTTCAAGTCCAATTTCATTTGCCGCGCAAATCATGCCTTCACTTTTTACTCCGCGAATTTCAGTTATTTTCATTTCAACCTGTTCTCCTTCTCCATGCCAGCGCACCTTCGCGCCTGGAAGAGCAACAGCCACCAATTGTCCTTCAAACAAATTTGTTCCGCCGCACACAATAGGGACGTTCCCCTTTTTGGTCGCAAAAAGGGGAACGTCCCCTACTTCGACCATCACTACACGCAACTTGTCCGCATTCGGATGTTTTTCAATCTTCACGATTTTTCCTATCACGATATTTTCCAAACCCTCATCCGTTCTCCACCATCTTTCAACTGAAAAAGCATGCAAAGATAATTTCTGCGCCACTTCTTCCGGAGACGCTTTTAATCCAGGCAAATATTCACGCAACCAATTGTATGAAACCATTAAATTCATATTTAAAATTGCTCTAGAAAATTCAGATCCGCAATATAAAATGCCCGAATATCGCTGAGTTTCAACTTCATCATAAGCATGCGTTCAATTCCCCAACCGCAGGCAAACCCGCTATATTCCTTTGGATCAATTCCGCCGGCTTTTAAAACATTGGGGTGTACCATGCCAGCTCCGCCCAGTTCATGCCACCCGCTTTTGCATACTTTGCACCGCTCGCCATGTATTTCTCCAGTGCCACCACAAATGCCGCAGGAAATATCAATTTCAAAACTCGGTTCAGTAAACCGAAAATGAAATGGCCGCAAACGCGTGCGCCGATCTTTTCCATAATAAGCGCGCGCAAAATAATCAAGCGTGCCTTTCAAATGTGTAACCGATACATTGCGATCAATCAACAACCCTTCAAATTGATGAAACATCGGCGCGTGCGTAACATCAGATTGCCGGCGATAGCATTTTGCAATATTGATCATGCGAATGGGTGGCCGCCGGCGCTCCATCTCGCGCACCTGGCCATTGGAAGTGTGCGGGGTAAGTACCATCCTGCCTAACTTTGGATGTTCTGCGGCCCTCACCCTCCCCTCTCTCTCGGGGAGAGGGTGTCCGTTAGGACGGGTGAGGGTCTGCTGCGAGCCAGCAATGAAGAACGTTTCCCATTCATCGCGCGCTGGATGGCCCTTGGGCATGTTTAAACTTTCAAACGCGTAATAATCCCAATCTATTTCCGGATAACGCATACGCTGAAATCCCAGTTGCGCGAAAATCCGGCTGATTTCTTCAATCGCCTGCGTGGTGATATGCAAATGTCCGTACGGCAGGCGCGCGCCCGGAAGCGTTACATCCAGCGCCTCGGCTTCAGCCAGTTTTTCCAAAGCAAGTGTTTGCATTGCATTTTCCCGTTGTTCTAGTGCTCTAGTGATTTCATGCTTTAATGCGTTAAGCTCCTGCCCTTGCCTTGCCCGCTCATCACCTTTTAATTTTGTAAGCTGCGCAAAAAACTCGGCCACAATCCCCTTGCGGCCCAGATATTTCACCCGCAATTCCTCCAGCACACTTTGTGATTGTGCTTGCTCAATAGCCTGCTTGGCCTCCTGTAAAATATTATTGGATTTCATATTATTCGTAATGTCGTAGTTTCGTAGCGACATTCGTAGATTCGTGACATCATTGTACTATGCCTTTGAAAAACTCCACAATCCTCCCTCCATATCTCCCAAGATCTTTGTACGTAACAAAAAGCACAAGAAGAATTAAAAGCGCAAAACCAATACTATGAATCCATCCTTCAACTTTTCGCGAAACTGGACGGCGCAGTATTTTTTCTATACCAATAAAAAGAATGCGTCCGCCGTCAAGCGCAGGAAATGGAAGAATATTAAGAATCGCGAGATTCAGCGATAAAACAGAAACAAACTGCAATAAAAATATAAATCCTTGCCGAGCGGCCTGGCCAGTTAAAACCGCGATGCCCACTGGTCCGGCCAAATCAGCAGTTACAGGACGGCCAAGTATGGCATCGCGAATCAACTCAAAAATAGAAAGTACAATTGCTTTCAAAAGCACTCCGGTTAGTACAATTGCCTTTGGCATAGCCAACCAAAAAGGATATTTCACTATTGCCGCGTCGCTAAGCGCTACCCCTATTCCCGGCTTATTGGTTTGTTCAAGCAGTTTGGGCGTAACCTCCACTTCACGACGTGCACTATCGCGCTCCAAAGTTAAGCGAATCGGCTTTTCTAGAAATTCTGTTACAAAGGAACGAAACTCTTCCGCGCTTTGAAATTCTTTGCCATTGCTGGAAATAACACGATCAGTCGGTTTGATTTGAGCGACCTCAGCCGGAGACCCCGGAAGCACTCCCATAATCTCAATACGCCGATCTTTTATTGTTGCGTATTTTGAAATTCCATTATCAATTGGCTGTGGAAATCCAATCATATATCCGCCGGCAATCAGTACTGCCGCAAGCGCCACATTCATAATCACTCCAGCGGCAATAATGCCAATGCGCACTCCTGCGCCGCGATTGGCAAAACTATCATGATCTTCTGCTCCTTCACCCGATTCACCTTTAATTTTCACAAATCCGCCAAAAGGCAGGGCATTAATTGAATATAAAGTATCTCCCTTGCGCACCCCAAAAATGCGCGGCGGAAATCCAAAACCAAATTCATCCACCCGTATTCCGGCTTTTTTTGCAGTAATAAAATGTCCGAACTCGTGGACAAAAACTAGAACAGAGAGAACGAGGAGAAAAATAAGGAGAGTAATCATGGTTGAGAGGATTAAGGATTAAGCGAGATAAGCAAGGTAAGCAATTACTTAATCCTTATCTTGCTTAGTCCTTATCTCGCGCAATTCAATCTTGTGGCCAAGCCAGTTTTGCGCAATTTCTTGAAACTTCGGCGTTTTCTTGCTGACATAGAATTCATGCTTTGGTAATTTTACATTTTGCATTTTAAATTTTACATTTGCAATTTCCCTTGCCACCGTTTCCGCCGAATCAACAAGCTGTACAGTATTTCCCATAATACTCTTAATCAATGGTTTAAGTAAGGGATAATGGGTACACCCAAGAATCAGGGTATCAATCCCCGCACGCTTGAGTGGTTCAAGATAGTGCCGCGCAATTTCATGTGTTGTGGGATGATTAAGATGCCCGGCTTCCACAAGCGGCACAAAAAGCGGACACTCACGCGTATGCATTTTACACCATTTTTGATATGCCCCGCTCCCAATTGTAGTGCGCGTGCCAATTACGCCGATCTTCCCATTGCGGGTAACCCGCAAGGCCTCGCGCACGGCCGGAGTAATCACTTCAAAAATCGGCACCTTTGGAAATTCCTTGCGCAGTTTAAGTCCAGCCACTGCTGAGGCGGTATTACATCCCACTACAATCGCCTTTGCTTTTTTGCGCAAAAGAAATTTGGTATTTTCAATGGCGTATTGCGCAACAACTTCCGGCGATTTATTGCCGTAAGGAGTGCGCGCGGTATCTCCAAAATACAAAATTTTCTGCCCGGGAAGCGCGCGCATAATTTCTTTTGCCACAGTAAGTCCTCCAAGACCTGAATCAAAAATGCCAATCATAGTCGTGTAGTCGCAGCTCTTTAGGCTGCGCAGTCGCCGGCTAAAGACCGGCGGCTACCGTGATAATGTTTCATAACACATTGAGCCAAGAGCGAATTAACTGCTTGGTCTCTTCTGGCCCTGTTACTGCTATGCATTCCACACCTGTCCGCTTGGTAGCATAATCATTGCCACCTTCATATAAAGCATCGCCGACAAACAGCATCTGCGCGCGCGATATTCCCAAAAGTTTTTCAATCTGGTGAATCCCATAGGCCTTATCAATTCCTTTGCGCGTTACATCAATGGAAGTGTGGCCTGCCAAACGCACTTCAAACTCAGGCAAGCGGGAAGCTACGGCCGCAGTCAATTCCTTCAGTTTTTGTTCATGCTTGACACGAAACTCCTTTTTCTGGCGCACGCCTTCTTCGCCCAACACATCAGCAATATCCTGCCCTAACGCCGAAAAAGTCACTTGCGTGCCGCGATCTTCAACTATTTCTCCATAAACTTTCTCCGGATGTTGATACCCAATATCCTCAAAGGCGCGCTCAAACGCTTCTTTAATTTTCCGCCGTTCTTCCACTGTCATCAAATCCGCGTATACTTCAACTAAATCATCACCTTGATATTTATAAAAACGCGTAGCAGAAGTTGGGAAAAGAAAAAGATTAGCGCATGATTCAGGAGAACACTGTAAAGCCGCAAGCAATTGTTTTTTAAATTGTCCAAAACCGCCACCGGAAATAACCGCCACGCGCTTCTTTTCCAGCAACTGTCGGAACAGACCAGTCATCTCGCCGTCCATTGGTGATTTGGTTTCGGTCAATGTTCCGTCCAGATCAAAGATAACAATCTTCTTTTGTGTAATATCCATAGGTGCTTGCATATAATGGTTTCCTATTGTACAATAGTTAAAGCATTTTGCCAATAATAATCATAATTCATACTTCATAATTCATAATTCTCTCAAATATGCCTACTTATCTTTGGGTCATTATCGCAGTCGCCGCAGTTATAATTCTTTGGCTAATTAGCACCTACAATGGCCTGGTTACGCGCCGAAACCGCGTGCAAGAGTCATGGTCTGATATTGATGTGCAACTCAAGCGCCGGTATGATCTGATTCCCAATTTGATGGAGTCCGTCAAGGGCTATATGACCCATGAACGTGAGACGCTCCAAAAAGTTACGGAAGCGCGTACCGCGGCCATGGGGGCCAAAACTATGACGGAACACGCTAAGAGCGAAAACATGCTTACCGAAGCATTAAAATCTATTTTTGCAGTAGCGGAAAATTATCCTGATCTTAAGGCCTCGCAAAACTTTCTGCAACTGCAGGATGAACTGTCGGATACAGAAAACAAAATCCAAGCCGCCCGCCGCTTCTACAACCAAAATGTCATGGACTACAATACTCGCTTGCAAAGCTTCCCCGTAAACACAATTGCCAATATGTTCAAATTTACCACCCGCGAATTTTTTGAACTCACTGAACCCGCGGCACGCGAGGCGGTAAAGGTCAAGTTTTGAGGGTATGCGCTTGACAGTCAACATCAGGTACAGTAAACTCAAAATGTATGGCAGAGAGTAATAACGAAATCCTAGAAGCAATCCAAACGCTTTCTACGCATGTGGATGGGCAGATTGGCGAGGTGAGAAAAGAGAGTGGCGAGGTGAGAAAAGACCTGACCGGTCAAATCGGCAAATTACGCAGCGACCTTATTGATCATGTTACCAAAACCGTAAATAACGCTAAGGGAGATATTGTACAAAGTATCAAGACCGACCGCGAGCGACACAAATTGTTTCATGAAAAAGTGCTTAACATTTTTGAGCGCAGCAAAATTGCCGAACCAGAAGAAGTTGCGGTATTAAGGGAGTTAGTTGTGTAATCAACGCCTTGCCTTAGGGGCCTGTTGTAGAAAATCAAAAACCGCCTAGAAGGGCGGATTTTTCTTTTGACAAAATTCAGTGCGGCCGCATCGTATTTTGTCATTTGATTTTGGGTCAGATTTCTCACGCCTGCCCGCCGAGTATGCTGGTGTCACAGAGCCGAATGGCCGCACGGTGAAATGAGAGGCGGGATCGTGAGGTTTTTGACCCACTAACATTTATGTCAACTGTGAGCGATCGTTTATAATTGACATAATTTATTTTTCTGTTTTTTTACGATTTGGGCATCTGAAATTGAAAAAATGCCCGGGGCGAGTTGCCTGCCTGCGGTAGGCAGGCGCGCTCGCCACCGGGCTCGTGACTACTTGCTCACCTCGCGCCGACGAGCTCGTCTGCGGTACGGGCATCAAGCTCGGCTTTGAGCAGATCCCACATTCGCGCGACAAGCGTGGTCGCGGCGAGCATTTCCAACCACTTTCGTCCGCTCATGAGCGAATGATGGTGCCACCCACGCGTTCCACCCTCATGCACCATGTGGAGAGTGGTGTGGTCGTTTTCTCTTTCGAAAAAGTGTCCAGACCCGGTGGCTACGATCTGTCCCAAGGTCCTGGACCTGAGCCGCTTTATCTTGGCTATGACGACATCCCACACCATCTCACGCAGATCCTGCACGCTGGCCGTGACGTTGCGCTCTCTCGGCAGCGGATCCGTGCCATCCGAGACGATCCGGATGTACTTGAACTCATCCAGCACGAGGCGGATCTTCTGTCGTGCGATGATATCTCGGGCGATCTTGTCCACCAGATCCAAGTCACGATGCTTCCCCATGGTTGTTCCTCCTGTTGTGTTTTCCGCCGCAAGTACGTGCCCTGGGAAAAAGGCGCGTGGGGAGGCGCATGCCTCCTGGCGGAGTTATGGCCTTTGGGCCATGACTTATTAAGAATGCGCCAAAATTGCGATTTTGTCAAGATTGGGGTATTATTGATAGACAATACAGATGGTACAAACGGATTCCCTCCCTTAAGGTAAGGGAGGGTTAGGGTGGGTTATGAACCATGCATATCTCGTAACCCCTCCCAACCTCCCCTTACCCTAAGGGGAGGAAAGAAACAAAAATATGTACAATCAAATCACCTCTAATAAACGCCGGACGGTAGTGCTCATTGCCTTTTTCACCATTGTTGTCCTTGGGTTGGGGTATGTTTTTAGCTATTTTTCCGGATATGGCTGGCAAGGGCTGATTCCGGCCGCGCTGATTTCATTTTTCATGACGCTCATTTCATATTACTCGGGCGACAAATTGGCGCTGGCGGTTTCAGGAGCTAAGCAAATTACCAAGGAGCAAAACGCCTATCTTTGGCGCATGGTGGAAAATCTTTGCATTTCCCAAGGCCTGCCCATGCCGCGCGTGCACATAATTCAGGATAGCGCCATCAATGCTTTTGCCACTGGCCGCGATCCCAAGCATGCCTCCATTGCCGTAACTGCCGGCGCACTGGAGAAACTACAAAATGAAGAATTAGAAGGCGTGCTGGCGCATGAACTTTCACATATTAAAAATTACGACATTCGCGTTATGACTATTGTAGTTGTGCTGGTGGGCATAGTCGCACTCATCAGTGATTGGATGTTTCGCATTCATGTGTTCGGAGGCCGCGGGCGTGATCGCGACCGCGGCATGCACCCAATTTTTCTCATCGTGGGAATTGCGCTTATTATTCTTGCGCCAATCATTGCCCAGCTTATTAAATTTGCAGTTTCTCGTCGACGCGAATACTTGGCTGATGCTTCTGGCGCGCTTATAACCCGCTTTCCTGAAGGATTAGCCCGGGCTTTGGAAAAAATCGGAGCACAAAAACAGCCGCTAGCTCGCGCAACTGAAGCCACTGCTCATCTCTACATTGCCAATCCATATGGCGCAACCCGCAAATGGCTAACCACGGCCTTCTCGACGCATCCTCCAATTCAGGATAGAATAAAGGTATTAAGGAGTATGGCTTAAACAAAAATGTTATGCCGGATCAAGCACCTACTGAGCAGGAAAATAAACGCAGAAACTGGTTTGAAAAAAGACAACGGCTTGCGCGCCTTGCGCAGTTGCGGGAAATTAGAAAACTTAGGGACGCGGGAAAAACCGCGCATGATATTGAGCAAGATCCTACTAAAAAACCTGACATTCGTCTTGCGACAACAGTGGCGGCAGCAGCAAAGGCAATCCCATATGGCATTGGAACGATTATGTCATGGATCATAGAGACTGTTTATATAGCGCCACGCAGATGGGCAGTAAAACGCAATGAACGAGACAAAGAGGAAGCTGCATTTTCAGCAGCGCGCGTCATGGGAAAACAAGCTGGTGTCAAAGTCTATATTGCTGAACGTCATCCCAAAGGATTTCTTGGAGGATTTCTGGAATGGGTTTTTGGCGAAGGAGATTATGAATTTCCCGGAGGACTTAAATTCAAACCGCCGTTGGCCGACTATCTGCATTTTTTTCGGTCGGTTTTTATAATTATTAGTCTGATGATTGTTACAATTATCGTCTTTGCCGCTGTCTCTTTTGTACTTAATTTAATTTAATCTATGTCCGATCGCACAAAACGCATTTTACAAATAATCATTTTCGTGGTCATCATTGTTGCTATGGGCTTTGGAATTTACTGGTTTTTCTTTAAGCCGCTAATCGCGCCTCCCGTGGCCCCTCCCGCGGCTCCACCCACAGCTCCGCCCACAGCCGGACTTCCTCCTGCGGCTCCTGCCGCCCCGCTTGTGCCAGTTGCCCCTTTTCCGGCCGCCCCTGCGCCCGAGATTAGCCCAACCGCAACCGGCGGCCTAACTCAAATATCAACTCTTTCCACTTCTCCCACTCTGGCGCCGTTTATCTCTGCTGACGGCACCGCCGTCCAATATTATAATCGCGTTGACGGAAAATTCTACCGCGTGCGCCCAGACGGCACGCTTGAACTTCTCTCCGATAAAGTATTTTTCAATGTTGCAAATGTTACATGGGCGCCGGACAGCAATCAGGCCATTTTAGAATATCCAGACGGTTCAAATATCATGTATAACTTCGCCACCGGACGCCAAGTAACGCTTCCGCGCCACTGGCAGAGCTTTGATTTTTCACCGCGCTCAGATGGCATCGCGTTTCTTTCAGTTGGCATTGATGAAGACGCGCGCTGGCTCGCGGTTGCGCAACCCGACGGCTCAGGCACAAAAGCCATAGAGCCGCTGGGAGACAATGCTTCAAAAGTACAAGTGGCTTGGTCGCCCAATGATCATATTGTCGCTTTTTCAAAAACCGGATCTGCGCAAGGGTTTGGCAATCAAGAAATTCTTATGGTTGGACAACAAGGGGAAAATTTCCGCTCGCTGGTGGTAAATGGGATAGGGTTTCAAGGTGAGTGGTCTCCGGATGGAACGCATATTCTTTATAGCGCAAGTTCTGCGGACAATGATTGGATTCCTGAGCTTTGGGTTGTTGAAGGAACACCTGACCGCATTGGAGTCAACAAAACTCGGCTTGAGCTTAATACTTGGGTTGATAAATGCACGTTTGCAAGCGCCACAGCTATTTATTGCGCAGTACCTGAAACGCTTGAGCGAGGTATAGGATTATATCCTGCGGCAGTAGGCAATACGCCAGATCGCCTTTGGCGAGTTGATTTAGCTTCAGGCAATCGGGATCTTATCGCAATTCCTCCAGAAAGTCATACGATTGACAATATTGTGGTCTCGCAAGATGAGCAATATCTTTATTTTAGCGACAAAATATCAGGACAACTGTATAAGATTAATCTTAGATAGCAAGACAAGCAAGGCCAGTAAAACCAGCAAGACCAGCATCGGTCTCAATTAACTGGTCTCGCTGGACTCGCTTATCTCGCTGGTCTCGCTCGATATTTCCATGCGTACTCCTTTCTTCATTATCTTTCTCATTATTGCACTGGCGCTTGCCGCCTTTGTTGGCGCCCTGGCGTATTTTACATTCAATCCGCCTTCTGCCACTAAAGGGCTAAGCCCTGAGCGTGAAGGGCTTAGCCCTGATCAACAATCTTCAACGCTACCTTCTCGACCCGTGATTTCTAGTTCTGATCCAGTGCGCGGCGATCCAAATGCCGAACTTGCTATTGTTGAATTTGGTGATTTTTTCTGCCCGGCCTGCGGGGAGGTTGAGGATGTTCTTAATAAAGTGCTTGAACAATATAAGGAGCGTGTGAAATTGGTTTGGAAAGATATGCCCAATACCGCGCGCCATCCTTTAGCACAAAAATCCGCGGAAGCCGCAAGATGCGCCGGAGTGCAAGGAAAATTTTGGCAATATCATGATGAACTTTTTGCCAATCAGGAAAAATTAAGTGAAAATTATTTTGCTGAACTTGCGGGTGAACTTGGTCTTAATGCAAACCAATTTTCACAATGTCTTGCAGAAGGCGCAATGATTGAAACTGTAAGACGCACATTTAATGAAGGTCTTTTGCTTAAAGTTGACGCCACGCCGTATTTTTTCATTGGCGATAAAAGAATTCCCGGAGCAATCACAACAGAAGAGTTAAACGCAACTATTGAAGCATATTATGCATCGCAATAAGATACGATTTTTATTTGCTCTTGCAAGTTTGAGCATTCTTCTAATACCACAGGCAAGCTATGCTACTCCTTGTTGTGTTAAATACAATTCTATTCAGATGGCGGTCACTGATTGCCGTGTGGTAGTTGAACATGAACGCTGTGCCTCAGGAGAATGGCAAGCGAATTGTGAGCAAATTGCACAAAGCGCTGGCACTGCTGTGCATACCGGCTTTGGTGATGTGACTAGCGGTTTTGACAAATGTGCATCAGCTTTAGCCGCGGCTGGTGTAACTCCTGCTGAGCCGGTTGAAACCTTTGAACCAGTGCTTCCCAAACTTCAGATTCCAATTTTTACCCTGACCCCTTTTACCACTCCGACCAAACAAGCGATTGAAGGCGGAAAAAGCGTTCTCCTTATTGATTTTCTTGGAACGTATCTGGTGGGGCTTTATAAATTTCTAGTTGGCATTTCCTCCATTACCGCCGGGGTGATGATTGTCTGGGCCGGACTCAAATGGCTAACCTCTGCCGGCAATCCGGAACGCATCTCTGACGCAAAACATAAGATTGGCAATGCCTCCATTGGCCTAATTCTGGTTCTCGGCTCGTATGTAATTTTAAATATTGTCAATCCTGAACTGGTCTTTTTCAAACCGCTTAGGGTGGAGTTTGTGGAGCGGATTGAGCTTGAATTACGCATGGGAACAACGACGGCTGATACTTCGGAGGGTTTGGTGAGTGGATCCGTCCCGGGTTCCCATACTCCTACGTTTACAAGTTGCCCATTTACACTTAGTTCTCCAAGAGTTCAAAGCGGCGGCGGGGCACGCGCGGCAGAGTTCTATGAACAAGTACGTACGAGCGGAATCATCAACGGGGCGACTATACGAGACCGGGCAGTACAGATCGCCGATGCTGCTGCGGCATGCGACACCAATTTTGGATCATGCGGACGTACCGCTGGAACCATATTAGCTCTGGCTGGTGTGGGCGACCAAAAGTGCCTCTCGCCGGCGAGCGGAAATTGTAATGGCAATAATGGACCGCAAATCCATGGCATTTCACAAAATCAGAGGAGTTCGATCTACGGCATGCGCTGTGACTTTGAAGGCGCAAATGGCCAATATGCAAAATATAAAAGAGAAGATTGTGGCAATACTGCGAGCGAGGCGACGGCGAAAATACGCACATATCTTCAAAGTGAGGCGACTGCCGGACGTTTGAGTGGATGGCCAGACCAATGGGCTAATGATCTAAGGCCAGGCGATTACTTTGTAGTCTATAATGGCAACAAAGACTTAGTAGGTTCTCATGCCGTAATCTTTGTGGGCTGGGCATCAGATGGAAATAGCGCGCAGGTGATCCAGGGCGGCGGCGCAGCATGGAAGACCAGGGGTGGTAGTATTTGCATCAAAGGTGCATGTGGAGATCGCATGAAACCGCTCTTATATATATGGACGCCTTAACTGATGATCAAATAAAGGGGTCTGTCCCCTTTTTCATTCCATCTCCTGCGGTGCAGATGTGTGTCCATAAAAAGATGACCGCGTTCCAGAACGGACGCGGTCTTTTTGTTTAGCGAAATTTTTTGACAAATTGTATAAAATACCATAAACACCTCGCATCCAAAAAAGAGACGGCCGTCTCTTTTTTGGATAGGAATATTTTGCAAAGTAAAAATAAAAAAACTGACCCGCGTCAGGACTGACCGCGGGTCTTTTTGGGATTGTGATATACTCGCTATGCTCGTGAAGCGCTTCAACTCGCAACAAATACGAGCAAGCTCGTGCTTGATTTCTCGTTTTGCACTATAATAAATTCTGCCAAGGTATTTGGGCCGGGGCGTCCGGTGACCCGAGAAGCCTTATCAACTTTCTCGAGAGGGGTTCGACTCCCCTCCGGTCCAAGCCTTGGCTTGTGGATAAATATGACTTACCATCACTTGACAAATATTTTTAAAAAAGGTACAGTTAAAATGTTGATAAGGCTTCTCAATCAAGTTACCTGATCGAACCCCGTCAAAAAGCTCCTTTGAGGAGCTTTTTGTATTAAGACATTGCGTTCAAAAAAGAGACGGCCGTCTCTTTTTTGGATATGCAAAATTTCGCAAAGTAAAAAAATTGACCGCGTTCCAGAACGGACGCGATTTTTTGTTTAGCTAAACTTTTTGACAAATTGCACAAAATACCATAAACCCCTCGCATCCAGAAAAGCGACGGCCGCATCGTTTTTGGATATGAAGAATCCTGTAAAAATAAAAATGAAACCCGCGTCAGGACTGACCGCGGGTCTTTTTGGGTTTTTGGCCGGACTTGCCCGCCGTAGCTTTAGCATAGGCGGGTGGCCGAGAAAGGACGATGGCTAGCGAGAGTTCGCTAACCGGTTGGACTAGATGACGGCGTGGGGTGCGGGGCGGCGACGCGAGTGCGGGATTGGGCAGGCGCGAGGATGCGTCCCCTCTCCTTCTGCCGCTCCTGAAGCGTCATGTAGTTGCGGAACTCCGCGAGATTCGGAAGCGGACCGATGGACTGCTCGTACCAGCCGGTGAATGCCGCCCACTCCGCGGGCTGATCCACCGCGATGGCAAGCAACTCCCGACCGGTGAGCGTCGCGGCCGCCTTCAGCGCCGCCATGGTAGCCGCGCCGGAAAGCGGCCCGGTCACGCACTGCCGAATCTTGGTCGGAACTTTGAGGAGGATCTTTCCGAGCCGCAACTTGATGCAGCTGGCGTGTCCTCCGAATTCCTGCCCTTCGCGGTCTCCAATCGCAACCTCGCCACGGCACACCTTGCAAACGTTCGTCATGGAACCCCCTACTACTTCGTCTCTGAGTTGTTGCCGAACTTCTCACTCACTACCTCTCCCTGATTATTGGATATTTGTTGCCGATGTGCCCCTCCTTTGTGGGCAATAACTGCTTTACCTGCAGGGTTGGCAACCCCGTAATCTAGCTAAAGGTACGAATTTGACACTATGATACATGAGACGAGTAAAAAAGTCAAGGATTACAGGTGTCAAGTAGTCGCAAGCTTTAGCTTGCGCTCCATGCCTGCGCCGGCTAAAGACCGGCGACTACATTCTGCATTCTTTATTCCAAATGTGCTTTGCCTTCACGCGCCAGTATTGCTTGCTTTAGTTCGGGGTATTTTGAAAGCTCCGGATCCTGCGCAAGAAGTGTTTCCGCCGCTTCCTTAGCTTCTTTGGCAATCTCCATATCGGCAAAGGAGGCTATTTTGAATTCCGGAAATCCGGATTGCGTAGTTCCATATATTTCCCCCGGACCCCGAAGCGCCAAGTCGCGCTCGGCAAGTTCAAAGCCGTTATCGCATTCCAAAAAGGCCTTTAGGCGCGCCTGCGTAGGGCTAAGCCCTGTCGCAGGGCTTAGCCCTGAATTATCCACCATAAGCAAACAATACGATTTTGCTTCTCCGCGCCCTACTCGTCCGCGAAATTGATGAAGTTGCGCCAGTCCGAAACGCTGCGCCCCTTCAATAACCATGACTGTGGCATTGGGCACATCAATACCAACTTCAATCACGGGCGTGGCCACAAGGATATCAATCTTCGGGATATGGTGAAGCTCAGCTTCCGGTGCATCGGAAGCTGAGCTTCCAGATATTCCAGCAAACTCTTCCATCACGCATTCCCTTTCTTTGGACTTCATACGGCCGTGCAAAAGTCCAATCCTCAAATCGGAAAATATGGCTGTGCGCAGATGCTCAAAAACTTCGGTTGCGGCTTTAACCCCAAGCGTGTCTGATGGGTCAATAATCGGACAAGTCCAAAATGCTTGATGCCCGGCTTGCACTTCTTTGCGCACAAAATCGTAGGCATGGGCGCGAGACCATATTGATCCCTCACCCTGCCCCCCTCCCCTAACCCCTCCCACCAAGGGAGGGGGATTTGTTTTTACTCCCTCTCCCCGGGTGGGAGAGGGTGCTCCGACCGCGGTCGGAGCGGGTGAGGGGCGATCCACCACTATGCGCGTCTCTATCTTCTGCCTCCCTTTCGGCATTTCATCCAAAATAGAAATATCCAAATCTCCATAAAATACCAGCGCTAAAGAACGAGGAATTGGCGTGGCAGTAAGGGAAAGCAGATGCGGCATCATACCGTCAGTGCGTTTTTCTCGCAATTTTGCCCGCTGGGATACCCCAAACCGATGCTGTTCATCAACAACCGCAAGCACTAAATTTTTGAATTGCGCGGTATCCTGTATCAATGCCTGGGTTCCAACAACTACATCCACCCCACCCTCCCTGATCTTCTTCATCATCTTCACTTTTCCTAATTCCTGCCTGCCCCGTACCGAGCTTGCTCTGGTGCGGGGATTCATAATTCCTGCTTCAGAACTCCGAATCGCGCCTTGCGTAAGCAAACCAACCCGCACACCACGCGACGCGAATAGTTTGCCAAATGTCATAAAATGCTGGCGCGCCAAAATCTCCGTGGGGGCCATAATGGCCACTTGTCCCCCTCCCCTAACCCCTCCCACCAAGGGAGGGGGATTTGTTTTTACTCCCTCTCCCCGGGTGGGAGAGGGTGGCCGAAGGCCAGGTGAGGGGCAAGCACCCAACACACAATTCAACGCCGCAACGGCCACTACCACGGTTTTTCCAGACCCCACATCGCCCTCAAGCAAACGATTCATCGGCCGCGCTTTGCCGATATCTCCAATAATTTCCCAAGCGGCTTTTCGCTGGGCCTCAGTTAGTTTGAAGGGCAAACTTTCCACGAATTGTTTTGTTTTATCTTCACGAAATGTAATAGATGGCGCGGGCACTTTCTTAAGTTCGCGCTTAAGGTACGCCGCAAAAAGCTGGAGCCGCAGGAGTTCATCAAATTTTAAACGCCGCCGCGCTGATTCAAGTTGTACTTCATTTATCGGAAAATGGATCTGTGCAAGTGCGTGGGGAAGCGGCGCCAATTGATAGCGTACCCGCAAATCCTCCGGGAGCGGATCTAAAATCGCGCGTGCCATAGGCAAGGCATTGCGCATCAAAAACCTGATTTGTTTTTGAGAAAGCTTTTCAGTAGACGGATATACTGGGACAATGCGCGCCACATGAGTCGCTTCATTGCGACTGACTTTTTCATAAACCGGCGAAGAAAGATACGCGCCGCTTCCATCGTCTTTGAGTTCTCCTACCAAATACACTTCATCGCCGCCTTTAAAAATTTTTGAAATCCAGGGCTGGGCAAACCAAATCGCGCGCACGCTGCCGGTTGCATCCGAGACAACTGCTGAGGTTATCAATTTCTTGCGATAGCGACTGCGCTGTGTTTCTATAAGCTCAACCTTGCCGAGTAAAACTACCCTCTCCCCTACTCGCGCATCACGCATTGAAGTAATTTTGCTCAAATCATCATACCGCGCGGGAAAATAAAAAAGAAGATCCTCAACTGTGCGGACCTCCAGATGTTTGAGTTGTGCGGCAACACCCCGAGCTATATGCGATACATCTTCCACGGGGCTTGATAAATTAAACCGAATCATGTAGAATAGAAACAATTAATGTTGACCCCGCACCAATCCTGTGCGCCCGTAGTTCAATGGACAGAATGCGAGCTTGCGGAGCCTGTGATCGAGGTTCGATTCCTCGCGGGCGCAGAGGAATGGTGCGGGGCTCGCGGGGGCAGGAGAGGCTGGATTTTTTTGTTACAATTTTAACATCCGCGCGAACCAGTCCGACATTGGCTCTTCAGTTTGCGCAGTGTCTTCTGGAAGCATCTTTAAAAGTGTCTTGCGTACCATATTGGGATCAGTATTTTCAAGCGACACTGGAAGGCGCGGTCTCAGTCCTCCAAAATCAAAATAAAGTGTCTTTACGGCCGGCGGCTCATAGACAATCCAAAACTGCACCATATCCTTCCATTGATAAAAACGCTTTCCTAAAACAATGCCTCGCTCCGTAATGGAAAATCGATACTGGCCAGTAGGCCGCAAGGTATGTGTCACAATAATAATGCCAAACATTATTATAATGAAGGCAAAAAGAAAATTGCGCGTTAAAACCGCGTAAATCAGCGTACCTAGCGCAATAACGGCCGCCGCCACATACCAAAAGGTTCCGCGCTCATGGCCGTGATGATCGCTTACTTCCCAGCTTAATAATTCCTTACCGTAGTTTATTGCGCTTTCAGGCATATATATTAGTATATCACATCTCCAAACCAAAAACCACCCCGACCGCGGCCGGGGTGGTTTGTTTTTTACAGAAATTACCTTTGTGCTCCGCCTCCGCCAGCAACGACTTCTTCCTTGGTGCAATTGTTTGATGTCAGACAACCGTCAAGATGCGCATCGGCTTTGTTCCAACAAGCATCGGAGCAAGCCTTATCGGTTTCTTTGCAATCCGTATCTGGAGGAGTCCCCGGCGGACAGGTTGCCGATACATACGGACAAGCGTTAATGCATCCCTGCAAACTAAAGGTGTTCGCGCACGCCTGAAACGCGGGGATATTGCAAGATGGCTTACAGATTTGTGAAGTTGAATTTGGATTAATTCCGGCGCATGGAGATGGCGAGGAAACGCAGGCGCGGGTTTGGGTACCGCTGGAAGAGCATGCGCCCCAACTGCCGCATGTCCATGTGCACGCGGGAGTTGGTTTAGTTGGCGGTGTCGTTGTTGCAGGCGTTGGCGTGGGTTTTGGTGTAGGCGTGGTGGTTGGGGTTGGCGTAATTGTAGGCGAGGATGGCTCAACAATCGCTGGCCCTTGACCCGCGTCAAGACCAACGCCGGGAAGCTCGCCGGTAGCCGGCTGGCTCCACGCTTCGTAGGACCTGGTCCTGTACTGGGCAAAGGACGAAGCCAGCTGAAATCCCATCGCCAGGACATCGCGGCTTGGACCATCGGTTGCCGCCATTTTCACATACACCTTCGGCTCTATCGCAGTGGTCAATGCGAAATAAAGTCCCGCTGTATCCGAATGTCTATCTGGTCTATATTGTCGCATATAGGTCGCGTGCGGATGCCCCTCAATGGAACTGCGAGTCGCCTCTGATGTGTCAACGATAAATTGTAGCGAGGTTGCGGGTGTGAAAACAGATACGTCGGTTTCCTTTTTTTCTTCTTCCGCATCGGAAGGAGTAGTCACAGTGTTTGTTGCCTTACCACCGAAGAAACTCACCACGGCGCCCCATATTTTGGCCCATATTCCTCCACCCACCCCCGGTCCGGGAACGACAACTACCGCCGCTTCACCGAGCTTGACAATAGGCACCGCGGCAAAAGCGTTGCGAAGCCCGCTCGATGCCTCTACGAGCTCCATAAAGTCGTCATATCTGTCGTCTTTCGTTTCATGATCCAAACCGGGAAGCGCGCGTTGCCATTTGTTGCCGGGCGGCAGTATGCAGGCGAGGAACGCCCTTTTTGCCTCGTTCAGACATGCCGCATTACGACTTGGGTCCGGGTCGTTACACTGGGCCTCAAGAGCACGAAGCTTTTTTGTGCATTCTATCAGTGGTCCGGCTTTTATATCGCTAGACTCAAGTTCGAGATCGATGACACTTGCATTGGCTGGCAGAATCAGAAACGACGCCCGGCGGACGAATCCAATCCAATGTTTACCGTTACGGAAAGAAAAAGGCGCCGCGCGGACTATCTTTTCCCGAAACTCCTGAAGATTTATTTCCCGGTTAAGGAACGCGCGCGCATCCCGCGCGGAAACCGTTGCTTCTTCCGATGCCGATTCGTTTTCAAACAATGTCGCGGTTATGGTTGATTCCGCAGCGGCATACCGGGCCGCCGCGCCGAGCACATAGAAAAGCGCGACCTCCTTGTTCATGCCGCCCGGCACCTCGTAGTCCACTATCGTGCGCGCGTCGGTCACATCCACGAGCGCGTTCTCTATCCCGGCCGCGGCGAGCGCGGCATAGATGGCGTCGTTTCTTTCATCAATAACCACGGCTGCTTTTTCATCAAAAAGACCGCGCAAATACGCGGCGCCAGCCACAAGCGCGGCTACAATGAGAATCGCGATGATAATCTTTTTGTTCATAATTTTATTATATCATATTATTTCTTATGAGTAAATTGAGTTTCTATTTAATAAATTTAAAAGTAGAGAAAATCAATTCTCCTATGTCACCATGAAAATCAATAATAATCGGGCTCAAAGGATAATTTAAACAATATTGAAAAAGTTCTTCCGCGATATATGGTCCCTTTTCCCCAAACACTTCAAGATGATCTATTACCTTTTTAGCTTTGTACCCCATAAATGTCGTAGTCTCTGCGTCACTGAATCTTGTACCACAATGATCTATTGTTAACCAAGTGTCTTCCATGATTACTGATTTATTTGCTCCGATAGTTTGTACGCTAAACACAGGATTGGGGTCGTACTTTTCGTATATACGTATATACTCCGCGATGTTTATCCGCTGAATATTTTCTTTTGTACGGCTCTTATTCCAAGTATCTTTTTTAGGGTCAAAATTCTTAAAAACCCTTAGGATATCTTCACGATTGACATCCAAACGCGCGTCTTCCGGATATCTAAACTCAAATCCATACTCCTCATTCCGATAAATTTTCCAGTTTGCTATTTCATTAGTCGGAGAACTTTGATCGGGTGTTGGGGTCGGATTAGCAGTTTGCGTCGCGTCTATTGATGTTTGTGAGGGGACGATAGGCGCTGGCCTATTTTTTGTGACTACAAAATAACCAACAGCTCCGATGAGCGCGGCAGATAGCAAAATTATTTTCATCGGCACATTGTTTTTCATATACAGTTACAGTACTAAACGACAGGGAAATTTTACCAACCTATATCAGCTTGAGTACAGTGGTTCTCTTTTCCACACTTTTCGTACAATTCTATTTCCCAACTTAGAACGCGGTCACAATCTTCACCAAGTTCGCAATAGACATCAGGTTGGGGGCCAACACATTTGTCCCAGCCTTCAACATCGCATATCGGGGTTGGAGCAGTTGTCGGAGTGGGTGTTGGCGAAGGCGTGGGGGCGGTAGCAGGGGTTGGCTGGGCTTTTTCTTTCTTCCCGACGCCTCCAACCGCCTCTTCCGCTATCTTTCGAAACCGTTCCGACCAGGAAACGGCCGACTCGGTAAGCGGTTTCACTTCCGATGGAGTGAATGGGGGTATTTCTATGGCATCCGGGCCGGTTTCGCCGACGCGACCGATAAATCCCTTCGCAATCTCCCTTGCAAAATCGTGCGGATCTTTGTATGTCTCCGTGGAGCTCTTTTCTGCGATAACCTGACCCGTTTTCACGTCAATGAACGATACTTTTATTGTCGTGACGTTATACCTTTCTAGTCTCCCGCTCTTCTCCGGGTAGATTAGCCGCTTTTCAGCCTTCAAATCCACATTGACTATAAAATTCGGTTCTTGTCGGGTTGGCGTTAGGTGGTAGGCAGGATCTATAAAACCCCGACGTTGCAGGTCGTACTCTAAATCGCAAGCCTTTGCCATCTTCTCATCGAGTCCAATAAGTTCAAACCCTTTTTTCGCAAGTTCTTGTTCAACCCATGCATTTGCGAAACCGTCATTTCCAACAACGCCAACTATCGGTTTTGCGCCATCCGCGGGCGCAGTTTCAGCGGCGAAGGCGGAAAGTATCAAGGGAATATTTGAAATGACCGAAAAAAGCCTTTGGAGTGGCGCCGGAAATTTCGGATTATTCCACCATGTCGTATCTCCGTTCACGCGCTGTTCCTGCATATCAACATTGGTGACATTGGACTCTCCGGGAGAAGCCCGCACGATTTTACTTGCGCCAAAGTAGTATGCCCCGCTTTCCAAATCAAAGAAACGCACAATGACCATTTTCAGTCCCGGCGAAGATTCAACCTGGTATGTTGTTGCTTCACCCTGTTGTTCTTGAATACTCTCTATCGCTGCCGTTTCCGGATTAATAATGGAGAGAAATGTGGTCCGCGCATCTTTCTCCCCGGTGAATAGCGGGAGCCCGGTGATGCTCCCCGATACAATCGCAATGCTACCGCTACCGTCAGAAACAACCGTTGTTCCGGGCTCATATATAAACAACCAAGTAAATATAAATGCCCCGGTAAGAACGATAACAAGTATCACACCAAATAATATTTTCTTTTGTTTAAATATATCTATCATATTTTCCCTTTAAGGGATTTTACCAGCTTCTGCCGCCGCCACCTCCGGATCCGCCGCCGGAAAAACCTCCGCCGCCAAAACCACTGCTTGATCCCGGAGAGGCGATGCTGAAAACCTGATTGAAAGAACTGTTAAAGAAAGTCAGATTGCGCGCGAAAATGTAACTGTCAAAACTGGCTGCCGTTGGGTCTTCATACCAATTCGGAATCGTGTTATAAATACCCTCAAATTTTTGAGCCCACTTATCCTCAACGCCCAGGACCATTGCGTAGGGCAAAAATTTTTCAAACATTTCGGGTTGCAACTCCGGGGCGTTGAGAAGCCGCAGTTTATCTTTGTCGGTCAACTGCAAAAATTCTTTGAACCCCAAAATTTTTCCAAGCGCGGCAATTCCTCGCGGCGTTAATTTATTAGCTAACCGCATGATCATTATAGGAATAACTATGACGGCTCCCACAAATCCCGCAAACGAAGCGATGAATATAAGCCCAAACCAGCTTGGAGAAATGGTGAGCAGAAAAGTTCCAATGAACAAAATAGCGGTGGCCATGAATAAGTAAGTTTTCAGTTTTTTTGACTTGTCTTTTGTTGTCCGATCAAAATACCCCTCATCGCGCAGATGCTGTTCCGTGTCTTCTTGAATTTTTTTAATGTCGGATTGGAAAGTAGTTTTTTGTTCTTTCAGATCGCTTAGCTTTACCCTGCCGCGGCTCTTAAATAATAATTTAAAAATTATTTTATCCGCGGGGTGAGCCAGATCAGCGCCGTCTTTAAGCTTGATAAGCTCAAAGTCTTTTTTGTCCGGCCAAAAACGAATTTCCTGAACCGTGTAGCGAATTTTGAGGTAACCTCTGACAGCCAAGTCCATAATGACCGATGAGATATCGGTAATGTCTACTCGGCTATCCAAGAGCGCGCCTATTTCAATCGGGGGTAAATTATCAGGCGGATTATATTCTGGAACTACCGGTTGGCCTTTTAGCTCGCTGGGAATGACTGGTTTTGGCTTGGCTGTTTTGGCTAGCCACGCAAATAAACTCACCAATACAAAAATGAAGATTATGAAAAGGCCCAGGAAAATCCCAAAAAGAAAATTACTATTCGCAGTTGATGTATTAGATGCGGGGTACGTTTGTTGCGGCGGAACATAAGTATTCTGTATGTATCCCAAAGGTATTCCGAGAACAAGGGTTAAACCTTCATTTGCATTAAGGGGTTGCGTCGTTGAATAACTAACGTTTGAACCACTCTGATTAAAAGCACAATTTTTTTGAGTACTGCCCTGCGATCCGGTAAAACAATCCATTCTGACATTTGACATGGGCGAATCCGGCAGAATCACCAAAGCGTTTGCGTTTTGAATCGCTACCGGCCACTGATTTCCGGTAACATTCCAGTACAATTCGTCGTGGTCATCAAATGTCCGAATGGCATTATAAACCTGGTAATTGATGATGTAGGTTTTAATGCCGGTAATGAGCGCGTCGGGATTGCCGATTTTGACTTGTAAAACATTATTTACAATTGAAGTTGCGTATTGATAAGGTTGTCCAACTTCATTGCTTACGCCGGAGACGCTGATATTCAACCGCGGCCCGTTTACTGCCGTTAATGGTATGTCTCTAAAAATTCCGTGTTTTTGATTTGAGCCGAAGTCATAAATAATGGTTTCAGCAATAAAAACCGAACCATCTTTTTGAATGGTTATGTTGGCGTTAAAATTGTTTACTGCCTCTGTCTTGGCTTGAATGACTTGAGGAAAGCCAAAAAGCGTCAGCAGAACGCCAACAATCACAAAACTCGAAGTGGCATTGCTGCGCTTATTTTCCATATCTAATCTCAAAATGACACTTTTACCGCGCCTTTTTCGCTCTCGTCTGCGCCAAAAAATTCCGATTGCTTAAAGCTAAAAACTCCAGCCACCACACTGGCCGGGAAAACCTGAACCGCATTGTTTAGCTCTCGCACCGCGGCGTTATAGTACCGTCTTGCGGATTGAATGTCGTTTTCAAGAGAGGAAAGTTGATCTTGGAGCTTTTGAAAATTTTCCGATGCTCGGAGTTGCGGATAATTCTCGGCAACGGCAAACAGACTTTTCAAAGCGCCGGACAACGCATTTTCAGCTTGGGCTCTACCGGCCCCCCCGCCACTTTGATTCATCGCGCTCGTTCTTGTTTTGGTAACATTTTCTAGAACAGATGCCTCGTATCCCTTGTAATCCTTTACTGTTTCTACTAAATTCGGAACTAAATCGTAACGACGCTTAAGCTGAACATCTGTATCTGACCACGCGTTCTTGACACGATTTCTTTTCCCGACCAAAGAGTTAAAGACCACGACGCTCCAAATGAACAAAACTGCTCCGACTCCAATCGCTATCCACGAGTAAAGCATAGCTATTTTAATTAAAGATTAGTTAATGACTTTCGACCTTAGGAATATTATACATCATTCGCAACCTGCGCACAACAAGGTGTATTAGTCAAAATGTATTTGACTAATACAATGGCTTGACGCATATATATAAATTCAGTATACTGGCACTAATTATATTGTGGGCCGTTAGCGAAGTCCGGTTATCGCGTCTCCCTGTCACGGAGAAGATCACGGGTTCGAATCCCGTACGGCCCGCCATCCACTTAAGCAAGATAGACCACCCGCAAGGGTGGTTTTAGTTTTTGCCTTCTTCTTTACATTCCCGTCAAGGTTTGGCATAATAAGGACAGGATGACTGTAGTCAGTTTGAATAATATGACAAAAGAAGATCGAGTAGGAGTTAGGAAAGTTTTAAGGTATCAGGGTAGCAGTTTTCTACTACTTTTTCTACTTATTTTAGCAAATCATATCGTCCAAGCGAAAGAATATGATTAAAATAATTTGATAGAAACTATTGGCGCCGCAATGATAGTAGCCAGTACTTTAGGATATCTTTCTCAATGGAGCGTTCAAAGCTGGGGAGGTGAAACTATGGCAAAAAAACTAAATCAGAATATATTGATATTTTCTTATGTCATTGGTTTTCCCGGTGTTGTATCGGTGGTCACAGAGCAACCCCGAGACATTGAACGAGCGGCTGAAGGAGTTAGCCGAGAAATTGTATGGGGGAAGTGTGGGGAGCGCGGCCCAAGCGTTGGAGAGCGATCTAGAACACCCTCAGTAATTAACCCTCAATGCTTGACTTGTAAGCATTGCGACAAGTCAGGGTAGGCGTGATTAAAAGTATGGTTTTACACCCTGTGTCGCTATGGTATACTGTATTTGTGGTGAGAACTCTTTCAATGTATAGCGAATATAGGGTGATATGAAAGATCAATTTTTCAAAATCTACGCGAATCTACCCCTCAATCTCCGCTCTGAGATTGTTTTAGTTTTGTCTGACAGGGGCCCCATTACATGGAATGTGGCATACACTGAAATTAATAATGATACTAAGCTCGGGGAACTTATACTACAAAAATTACAAGAATTAAAGATTATCTGAACCTGTATGGAAGACGAAATCAAAGAACTTGTTATCGCTCGCCTACAAACATTGCCTGACGATATTTCTGTTTCGGTGGGAGCCGATGGGGAATATTCGAGAGATCAGATCATTCAACATGTCGAAGAAGGGGATGAAGTTGGGAAAAAAATGGTTGAGATTGAAATGAATTTTTTGCGCAGCCTTAAAGAGGGAAAACTTTACGAAACATATGGGGAGTAGTGTTCTTTTTACGCGTCCCCGGCATGATTATCCAACTCGATATCTTGCAACATGGAATGATGAAATAATTGAGCGTGCAAAAGAAAAGCGGATGGATGTGTTCGATTTAGAGGGAAAGAGGGCGAAGCGTAAAAATGTAGAGAGTTTTTTGCAACATAAGCAACCGAATCTTGTTTTATTCAATGGCCATGGGGGCCCTGATTTGATCATGGGTCATGAAAATGAGATTATCATGCGGGTGCGGAACAATGAGAGTATGCTTGCCAAAACTATCGTGTATGCGCTTGCATGCGCTTCTGGGGCGATACTTGGTCCTGCATGTGTAAAGGCCGGTGCTCGAGCATATATTGGTTATGACGCTGATTTTACATTTATGCGTTTGAATAATTTTCGTACCCATCCTCAGGATGACTCTCTCGCCAAGCTTTTCTCTGGGCCATCAAATTTAATAGGTACTACCTTAATCAAAGGTCATACAGCGGGAGATGCATATAAGCGTTCTCAAAAGGCTTTTCGCCGAAATATCAACCGCTTGATTTCAAGCGAGACGAGGCCGGAGGAAAGTGCAACACTGCGATATCTTCTGTGGGATATGCAGCATCAAGTTTGCCTTGGCAATAAAGAAGCAAAGATAGTATCGGATATTTGATATTACGCTGAAATATAGGCGCGATTCTCCCTAAACCACGTTCCCACTTCGTTCACTAGCGCCCGCCAGAAAAAAATAAAAATCCCCGCTTAAGCGGGGATTTTTCATTACAGATTTATTTAACACTCATCACAATCTTTGAAAAGACCTGAGGGTATTCAATGGCCAGGGTGGACAGCACTTTGCGATCAAGGGCAATGCCTTTTTTATGAAGTGCCGCAATTAGAGTGGAGTACTTCATCCCTTCTTCACGCGCCGCGGCATTGACCCGGATATTCCAAAGCGCGCGAAATTCACGCTTTTTGCGGCGACGATCAACATAGGCGTGCGCGCCGGCTTTGAGCACAGCCGGAATCATCAGGGTAATCTTGGACTTGCGTCCCCACATGTACCCTTTGGTAGCTTGTAAATATTTTTTGCGCCGCTTTACGCGGTGTGTTCCTCGTTTGACTCGTGGCATAGTGTCTGGGTTATGAGTTACGGGTTATGAGTATAATACACTCTTAACTCATCAACTCTTAACTTAATTCCTTTAATTCCATGGCATTAATTTCTTAACATTAGGAGCATGGTGCTCAGAAAACGTAATATCGCGCCGTTTGGTGCGCGTTACATTTCCTGATTCCCGCGCGTTAAAGTGATCTTGCCCACCTTTGCGGATCAAAACCTTTCCCTTTTTGGTAACTTTAAATCTCTTGGAGAGTGATTTTGGAGTTTTTAATTTCATACATGTGTACGAACCTACGAAAGGGGACAAAACTACGAACAATTAAATTTCGTGATTTCGTTATAGTTCGTTGGTTCGTATACGAATTATTTCTTAGCTACTACCATAGAGAGTATTCCTCCTTGACGCTCAAATGGTTGATCTATCCTTATATTTGGCAAGGAGGCAACAAAATTCTCAAGAATCTTGCGCGCGAGATCTGCGTGCTCACGCTCACGGCCCTTGAGAATAATTTCAACACGCACTCGATTCCCCTCTGACATAAAACGCTCCGCCTGATCGCGCCGCACCTGAAGATCATGCTCACCAATACGCAGTGAAAGACGGATTCCTTTTACCTCCACGGTCTTGGCGTGTACTTTTTGCTTGCGAATCTCCTTCTCCTTTTGATATTTAAACTGGCCATAGCCGATAATCTTTGCAACCGGCGGATTGGCTCCGGGATTTAATTCCACCAAATCCATTCCTCGCTCGCGCGCAAGCGCAAGCGCCTTGGAAGTATCCATAACATCCAGGTGTTCGCCATGCTCGTCAATCACGCGTACTTGCGGTACGCGAATCCACTCGTTGTAGCGAACGAGCGTGGCTTGAACTGGCTTTGGTCTGTGTCGTGATATTCGCATTTTTAGTGGTGGAGATGAGGGGTATCGAACCCCTGTCTGGAAATAGTGAACTCTTGATGCACTACAAGGTTAGTACTCTTTTGGTTTTAAGCAGAAATCGAAGTGTACAAACAATATTCTGCCGAGTACCTGCCAAGATTCGGAAATCACATCGTGGCACATAATGTGATACCTATCCTCTTATTACACCAGCAACCCTTTAGAGGAGTCAAGGACTGATGTGCCCAGCGTTATTAGGCGCGGGCAAAAGCAGGAGCGCGAAACGCGCTCGCTACTGTTGAGAATACGTTTTTGGCATGTATCTCTTTGCGCGAAGATTTTAGAGCGTACGCGCGTGCTCTCCTTGCACACCTTGAGAATCTTCTCCATCAAAGCCGTTCATCCCCAAATTTTCAAGCTTTCCGTTTTAACTTCTCTCGGATTTCTCGATCAACCGCGCGTTTCTTAATTACCTCGCGTTTTTCGTATTTTTTGCGGCCGCGACCAAGCCCAAGTTCAACTTTCAAACGGCGTCCCCTAGTATACACGGATAACGGTACAAGTGTCAAGCGCTCGGCCTCAAGCTTACCCATAAGCTCTTTAATTTCCCGGGCGCGCAATAAAAGCTTGCGGCTACGGGTCGGATCATAACTGGGAAGCGCTCCGGCCTTTTTATACGGGCTGATATGCGCGTTTAACAGCCAGACCTCGCCGGCTTTGAGCGTGGCATAAGCGCCTTTAAGCGAAACATTACCGCCACGCACGGATTTCACCTCTTGTCCGGAAAGCACAATGCCGGCCTCATAGATTTTAAGGATATCATAATCAAATTTTGCTCTAGAATTAGTGGCAAGGGTGGACATAGATAAGTGTAACGTGAAACGTGTAGCGTGTAACACTAGTATAGCATATTTTAAATAAGAAGACGGCGCCGAGGTTGAACCAAGGCGCCGAGGAACGGAAACGGGCGGGGAGGGACATCAGGAGTCGATGTCCTTGATGATGGCGTGGCAGGCAACCACGCCGGAAAGGACGAACATCGTGAGCGCGGCCGCCACAGCGTGCATCGGGATCTTCACGCCCTGGCAGTAGCCATAGGCCATGCCCGTTAGCGTGAATCCCATGGCAACAGCCAGCGGACCGCCAACCATCACCCGCAACATCAGCGCACCACCACGACGTGGCGGGGCGAGCGGATGCGGCGCAGGCGGGCGATCAGACAGCGCGGCTCGATGGTGAACCGGGCGAGTTGTCGGCCGCGCCAGCCAAGCTCGCGCCAGCCCTGCTGGCGCATGTACTCGCGCACCACGATGGACACGAGCGTGAGGATCAACCCCGCGACGAACAGCTGTCCGATGATCTCTCGCATGGTAAGAACCCCCTTTCAAGGGTGATGACCGCGCGACATGCGCGGTCTCAAGCTTGCCTTTTAAAAACAAAAAGCATCCTTGAAACCACGATGCTACATAATATCACGAAGTTGCGACTTTGTCAACCCCTAAAGGGCAAAGAGAATCGTATTCAGCGCTCAGTTTACAAATGAGAGCCAGCACCCGGCTCAATGGGTGGGCGGGGTTACGCAATGAACAAATATGATCCCTAACTGGGAAGCCGGCTCGCGTGCATGATGGTAAGACCCACGATGCGCTCGCCACGCCGACGCACGAGTATATTATTTTCAAGCAGTTCACTATCGGTGGCCTGTTGCGGACGCTCAAACGAAACATACAGGACATCTGCTTCTTTATCATAATCAAACCACGCATGAGGATATTGCATGCGCAAAAAAATGGGAACTGCTTTTAATGTTTCTTGGATTGCGATTTGCGCCATATAGTTGAACGATGTTTGGTAAGTTGGTCAGATTTTGAAGTTTGAAAGGCGGTAATAATAAATCCATTCTTTGGCGGCATTTCTCGATAGACCACGACAAGTGCAAGCGGTATAAGTTCGCGCACGGCAAGCAATTCACCTTCCTCTCCTTGCACAATATAATCCGGTTCAGCCACTGCTTCGAGTACCTCGTGAAATTGTCCTGCCAGATCATCGTGGTTTTCAACAATATGCACCCACCGCTCACTGGTAAGCCGAATCGGCACGGAATTTATTGAGAGCACCATCTCCATAGTGATTTACAAGTGTGGGTAGTTTCACTATACCATAACGATCTGATGTGTCAAATCCTACCACTAAAGCGTTTTTACCACGGCAAAACTTTGCGCGTGCGGGGCAGGGTGATCACTACTGACTATCACGATTTTACTTCCCTTTTTAAACCCACTGGCGTGCGCTTGAGCAATCAGTTTTTCTTCCAATTCTTTGCGTGTCGCAACTTCAGGAAGCAAAAATGGCCGTACTCCCCAGGAAAGATTTATTTGGCGCAAAACTCGCGTGAAAGGCGTTCCAATAATCAATTCCACCTCACTGCGATAGCGGGAAAGCAAGCGCGCGGTGTGCCCGGTAACCGTGCCGGCCACAATGGCCTTGGCCTCTTCAGTGCGCGCCTGCATGGCGGCCAAAAGCGCCGTCTCTTCTTCGGGATTTCCATGATGGATTTCTCCGCCAATGGAAAGATCATCAAAGCGGGATTTTTCTGTTTTCTGAATAATGGCGGACATGATGCGCACTGTCTCAATAGGATACGCGCCGGTTGCGCTTTCTCCGGAAAGCATGACCGCGTCTGTATGATCAATCACCGCGTTGGCCACATCTGAGGCCTCGGCGCGGGTTGGCCGCGGCGCGCGCTCCATAGAAGCCAGCATTTCAGTTGCCACAATAACCGGCACAGCCCTCCGGCGGCATTTTTCAATCAGTTCTTTTTGAATAAGAGGCACTTCTTCAGGGCTGGTGGCAAGCGCCAAATCACCGCGGGCAATCATCACTCCGTCACAGACGCGCAAAATTTCTTCAAAATTATGTACGGCCTCGCGGGTTTCTATTTTGACGATAATTTTAATACCCGGAAGCTCAGCTTCCGTACGGAAGCTGAGCTTCCTCAACATCAATTTTCGTAATGCCAGCACATCCTCAGCTTTTTTCACAAACGACAACGCCACAAAATCAATGTCTTGGGTTTTACTCCAGGCAATGTCTTTCCTGTCTTTTGATGTTATGGACGGCAACGGAAGCGAACCGCCGGCAATCGCGATGCCTTTGTGCGACTTAAGCTCTCCGCCAAGTATTACCCGCGCATGAATATCCTTTCCTGTAACACGTTCAACCACGCACTCAATTGTGCCGTCCGCAATTAGCAAGTGTGCGCCTTTTTTCACATATTTATGAAAATTAGGCACGGCAATAGGAATTTTGAAGTTATGAGTTATTGAGTTATGGGTTATGAGTATTGAGTTGCCTGTTGTAAAAATAATCTTTTGTCCTACTCTTAACTCATAACTCCTAACTCCTAACTCTCCAATCCTCGCCTTTGATCCTTGCAAATCAACTATTATTGCAATTGGCTTGCCGGTTTTTTTCTCTATGGCGCGCAAATTGGAAATAACGCGGCTATTCCAATTATAATCTCCATGCGACATATTCAACCGCGCCACATTCATCCCTGCGCTTATCATTTTCTCAAGCGTGGCTGGTTTTTCTGATGCAGGACCTATTGTGCAGACAATTTTGGTTCGTTTCATAGATATGCAATGCGGATGACGCGGATTACCATGCGGATCTACAGATGTCGCGGATGAATTATCCGTAGATCAGCATGAATCCGTAGATCGGCGTTGCGATTATTATTTTAACTCCTCCAACACCACTTTTATTTCTTTTTCCTTTCCTTGGCTTAACACTTTGAGCACCAGCGTATCTCCAACTTTATGCTTTTGAATCTGTGATGCAAGCGATGTTTCCTCGGTAATCTTGACCTTGTCAATCTCTAAAATAATATCATTTTCACGCAGACTGGCTTTGTCCGCAGGAGAGCCGGGTACAACTGCAAGATCCGTTCGGCGATCTCCGCGCACAATAAGCGCGCCGTAGTCCACTGGCAATTTATTTTCCTGCGCAAGCTCTGGGTTGATAATAATATAGCGCACGCCAAGCCATGGTCGTACAATCCTTCCTACGCTTCTTATACTCTCAATAGCCAGTTTGGCTGGATTTATAGGAATCGCAAAGCCAACGTTCTGTCCTGCTGAAGATACGGCGGTATTAATGCCAACTACTTCCCCGCGCAAATTCACCAACGGCCCCCCAGAATTTCCCGGATTAATTGCCGCGTCGGTCTGTATCGCCTCCTCTATAACTTCAGAGCCAATGCCCGGACCACCGGCAGTAACTCTGCGCTTAATGCCAGAAACAACACCTTTGGTAATAGTGTTGGAAAATTCTGAAAGAGCGTTTCCGATTGCAATGACTGTTTCGCCGATTTGCAGCTTATCTGAATTGCCAAGCTTTGCTGTTGGAAGATTCTTTGCCTCAATCTTAAGAAATCCTAAATCAATGAAGGGATCGCGAGCAAGAACCTTTGCCTCGTAGCGTTTGCCATCTGCGGTCACCACAGTATAGCTTGCCTGATCATCAAATATAACGTGCTTGTTCGTAGCAATAAGACCGTCGGAGGCAATAATAAATCCTGTGCCTCCACCAACCTGCCTCCTTTGCGGCGGGCTTTGCGGTTGCTGCTGCTCCGGCATTTCAATTTCAAATCCAAACTCCCGAAAAAGATCCTCGGGGAAAATAGGGCCGGTTGAGCGCGCAGAGATTTCTTTGGAGATGACAATGGAAACCACCGCGGGAGATACTCGCCGCACTACTTCTTCAGTGCTAAGCTCAACTATCGCATTTTTACCCTCACCCTCCCCTCTCCCTAAGGGAGAGGAATCTACTTTTACTCCCTCTCCCCGTGTGGGAGAGGGTTGGGGTAAGGGGAAGTTACGCGGCACGATCCATTGTAACGACGACGGCAATGACGTACGCAAACTCTGTCCCAAATTCCCCGCGGCAATCTGGGTCACCACAATACCGCCGGCAAGTCCTGAAGCGCCACCTACCACAAGACTAATGGCAACTGAAATAATAATGGTTTTTCTGAATTCGGACATGGGGTAGGGATTAGGTTTTAGGTTTTAGGGGTTAGTAAATTATTTTACCACGCGATGGCAAGGGATTTCAATGGGGTGTGGATCGCATACGAGAAATGGCTCGTACCATTGTGCGTCAGGCGGAGGAAATGCCTACACCAGAACTTCCAACGCTGTATGTCCACCTCGGACCTACGGCACTTTTTTAATCACAAAAGCCCCATAAAGGGGCTTCCATGCGGGATCCTAGTCCCGATGACTTAGAAATCGTTGTCAGCATTTTAAATATAACATATTCTCAAGATATTGTCAAGTGTTCTTATCCACACCTAACCGGTGGTGGACCGTAGGGGAATTGAACCCCTCTGGAATCGCTGACAACGATTCCTGGTCACCAGACACAACGGCCCGACCCACCGGGTCTGATATTTTATCACATTATTTACTACTCTAAAAGTCAATCCCTTTTTGCGCCTTTATCCCTTTATCATACGGGTGTTTTACTTTTTGCATTTTTGTTACAAGGTCAGCCAGTTCGGCAAGCTCCGGGTATTCTT
>Ga0156312_134_pt2 | contig 59912 bp, 59 predicted proteins | sample RifCSPlowO2_12_FD_107960 | JGI IMG/M metagenome (GOLD analysis project Ga0156312, IMG submission 107960) | Candidatus Uhrbacteria bacterium RIFCSPLOWO2_12_FULL_47_10
TGCTGTCCAGACCAAATAAAAACAATCTCATGCTTGTCTTGGGCAAAAAGTTGCTTTAATACCAAAGAGGCACGGATAATATCCGGACGAATACCGAGGATGATGGCGAGTTTCTTCTTCATATATTTCCTTCTCTCCTCCCCTTCAGGTAAGGGGAGGCTGGGAGGGGTTATGAGTGGTTCGTAACCCCCTCTAACTCCCCCTTATCCTAAGGGGGAGAAAATTGGCTTAATTGTTTCAATGCCTCCTCCATCCTCATATCATGCGGAAACAACTTCTTCAGCCCCTCATATTTCGTGTTAAGCACCCGTTCCACTTTCCCCCGTGGATCTTCCGTCGGCTCTACATTCACATTCTTCTCAAACACTTCCTTAAATAACGCGAGTAATTCGTACTTTGTAAGTGGCTTATTCGGTGCGAAATGAAACACACTCGACTCTTCTCGCAAACTACCAAACGCCTCTTCGCGAATTATCTTCTCACAAAGCTGCGCAAATTGCAAGGTGGTTACCCCATTCCAAATATGATTGGTAAAACCTCGTACTGTAGCACCCTCTGGTTGCGCTAAAAACCACTCCAACAACCCTTTCTTCTTATATGGACTTGGTCCAATAATAGAAGTACGGATATTAATCACATTGGGCGCGTAAACTTCTCCCAAACTTTTGGTTCTTCCATAGACATCCATAGCATCGCAAGGTGAATCTTCATTGTATGTCTCTTGCCACCCCCTCCTGACCTCCCCCATCAATGGGGAGGAACCAGGCGAAAATTCCCCTCCCCCGGTGGGAGGGGTTAGGGGAGGGGGGGAAGGTGAATGGTGCCCCGAAAACACCCCGTCGGTAGACATGTGAATGATCTTTGCGCTAGTTGACTTTGCTAACTGATGCGGAAACTCCGCGTTCACTTTTTTCATTTTTTCTTCATCATCACCGGTCAAAACTCCAATGCAATTAATTATATAATCATTCGACGTTAGGAGACCGAGTCTCCGTTGCAACGGAGACTCGGTCTCTGTAAATTGCTCAACATTAAAATCCTTTGAACTCGCTCCTTGTATATCCCACTCCTTATTTCGCGTAAGCACCTTTAGCACCATGTGCCCCAGCATGCCGGTACTTCCAAGTACAATAATCTTTTTCATGAGCATTACGGAACAATTTTTACATTCGGCAACGGTACTATAAACTTTCCGCCTTTGGCAGTATAGTCCATCCGTTTTTTGAGTACCTCATTCATAAAACTCCAAGCAAATAGGAGGGCATAATCAGGGAATTTCTCTTCTTGCGTATGTTCCCACGGAAAAATCTGCACATGTGTTCCGGGAGTATAAAATCCGTGCTTGGCCGGTGCGTCATCTACCACATAATCTAAATATTGACCATCAATTCCGCAATAATTCATCACCATGGTTCCCCTGCCTGATGCGCCATAGCCAATAATAGTTTTACCTTCGGTTTTAAGTTTATCTAATAAGCCCATCAGCGCGACTTTCGTACCCTCAATCTTTTTTCCATACGCCATAAATGTTTCGGCTCGATCGTAACCCTTCGCCAGCTCATCACGTTCCATAGCCCGGACCGCTTCGGTTATCGCGCGACCACCGCGTTTTTTTTGTCCATAAAATCTTACCGCTCCGGAGCGCACGCCTGGCGTATATTTTATATCAAAAATTTCCATTCCATGGCGACTAAGAAAATTTTGCAATGACTTCAGCGAATAATAATTACAATGCTCGTGGTAGATCATGTCATATTGCATCTCCTCCATCAGCGTACCTAGGTAATATACTTCAATCATAGCCACGCCATCATCTTTGAGAAGCTCGGAAACACCTTTCCCTACGCTCACCATATTATCAATATGCGCGAATGAAAAACTGGTAGTGATCGCGTCAAATTGTCCGTATTGCGCGCGGATCAGTTTTGCAACTTCTTCGTTAAAAAAATCATTGATGATCGTAAACCCCTCTTGCTTTACCGAATTAACCACATTGGTTGCCGGATCAACCCCGACGGCTTTTACGCCCAGGGCCGCAAATGGCTTGAGCATTACTCCGTCGTTGCAACCAATTTCAAACACTGACGGATTCGCACGCTCTTTCAAAAAACGCTCATGCGCTTCTTTTGCCCACTCGGTACAATGATCAACCAATGTTTTAATTGCGGAGGAAAAATAAAAATAATCCTTAAAAAGAGTTGCCGGGGGAATCGCCTGGGGCACCTGCAGAAGCGTGCAATCTCGGCAAAAAGATACCTGCAACGGATATAATTTTTCTTCCCTAAACTGCTCTGATTTCAAAAACCCGCCCGCGAGCGGCATATTCCCAAAGTCCATGACTTTTATCAGATTTGACCCTTCGCAACAACGGCAAGTGGTGTGTTCAGTATAAGCTCCCATTTGTGGATTCATAAAAGATTATAGTAATATTTTAGAGTACCGGCTTATTTAAAGAAATTCATAAATTTTATCATTATCCATACAACTGGACGCGGAGTAAATTTCACAATCGCATTGTACATTCGTGCTTTGGGAAGATACTGTTTAGGATGCACCAATGATAAAGCTGATAACTCGGTTTGTTCAAATTCTTTTTTTAGCTTGCTATTTGCTTTTAGATAATCTTTTCTAGCGAACAATAAGATATTTTGGGCATACCAAAAACTTACCTCCTCGTTATTCCAAATTTGTTTCCTGATACAATCGATGGGAGCATAATCTTTTTTAGCAAAGAGTTCAGCCCAGTATTCCGGCCATTGTTCATTGATATGATGAATTCCTCCTTGAAATGGAATTGCCGCAGAGAACACAATGATTGGGGAAAGATCCGTAAGAGTCTGTACAAATGTTGATACAGAATCTTTAGACAAGTGTTCCGCAACCTCCAAAGAAATCGCCAGATCAAATTTTTTATCAATACTAACTGGTTTTTCCAAATCGGCATGCTGAAAAAATTCTTTTGGGATACATAGTTTTTCTTTATTTACCCATGGGCCGTCTATGCCAAAAATATTTTTTATACCTTGCTCTTTAAAAACAGATAAAAATTCTCCCGTCCCGCATCCAACATCGACTACACTTTGGGGTTGAATCAAATCTAATATAATCGGCACAATTATCTTTGCTGATTTTAGCGAATCTAGTCTCACGCCAAAAGAATTTTCATGATATTTTCTGTTCATCATAAAATAAGCTTAATTCAAGATTAACTATTATACACATCTGTAAATAATTGTACAAGGGAGCGGGCGGTGTTTTCCAGCTTATACTTTTTTACCCGCTCTTTACCTTGTACAACTAACTGTGCGCGTAGTTTCTCATCCGTGATAAGACGCTCCATGCATTTTGCCATATCCTTTGGATCAAACGGATTAAAATACGCCGCGGCCTCCACGCAGATCTCTCGGAACGGATTAAAACATTTTCCGCGGTGCGCCGCATCAAGATCACAGTCCGAAACCGCAATAGGCACACCTGCCGCCATTGCTTCCAACAGTGGTATGCCAAAGGTTTCCTCAACTGAAGGTAAAATAAATAGTTCAGCACCATTAAAATATGCCGCAACTTTATGGCGTGGAATCTCTCCTGTAAATACCACTCGCGCATTTAATTCTAACTTGCGCACAAGATTATCCAGTGTTGCGCGCCACGGATGTGATCCAGTATTGCCCACCACCACTAAATCCCCACCATAACCATATTGTGTGATCAAAACGGCAAACGCTTTCAACAGTCGGTCAGTATTGCGGTGCGGACCGTTGGCGCCGATGGTGAGGATATAGTTTTTTCGCGCGATACGGGGAGGACAGTCCTCCGACGCGTCGGAGGACTGTCCTCCAAACATTGAAACCCCGTGCGGAATCACCACACATTTTTGCGGAGTCACGCCAAACTGCGACGCAATAAGGTTACAAGAATTTTGAGACACAAAACGAATTTTTGTCGCCCGCCGCATGGATAATCGCCCCAACACGCGTAGCAATCGTAATCGCATGCGCTCCTTTGCTGACCACGGCAAGTCCAGATGAGAATACGGATTGGCATTCTCCATCAAAAGCACGACTTTGCACGGCGCAAAGATGCTGGTAGTATTACCCACCGAATACAGCACATCCGCGCGGTACCGCCATAAATAAAATGGAAATACCCATTGCTCCCACAGCACGCGCGCAAACGGGCCCCTGGGCACATACCTTACCGAAACTTTTTTGAACTGCGCCGGGACTGCGTCAATGATGTCCTTCTGCCGCGAGGAATAAAAAATGACATACTGATTTTTAAAATCACGGCGTGCAAGTTCCGGCAACAGGTTTTGCATCTGACTCACCCCGGCTCCGGTTTGCGCACTCAAAACATTGATGGCAATTTTCATAGTACATCAGCTATTCGCTTGTAGAGAAAGTATGCGCCGTCGGAGTCAATCAATCTCCACTCATCAGGATTATCCATCACGCCCCTAATATCCTCATCCTTAATAAGGTGTACGACCGGACTTTCCGCGGAGAGCCCGTTGTTAGTAATATCCAAGAAAACATAATCCGCTTTAATGCGCCCATTGTCAGATTCAAGACGAGGAAAACGCATAATGCCTTTTTTTCTAAAAAATCGCGGGAAGGAAAACTCCTGCGCCGAAACAATCGCCTCATCCGGAATCAGGTTGACAAATGTAGCGATATTTTTATGGTGGTCGGTTATGCGATAACTAGACCAGTGAAAATCTTGAGTACGAAATGACGCCGGACGCAAATCCCTAAACCAAAACTGAAGCGATATCAGTGAGGGACCAAACCAGATATTGGAGATCAATGCTCCGGCCAGAACTGCGCACATTAACGCATCATGTTTCCCCGCCCTCACCCCAACCCTCTCCCAAAGGGAGAGGGAGATCAAACGAGGCCAGGCCTTAATAAAGGCATAGAATATAAACGGAATAGCCGGCGAAATGTAGTAAAGCATATAGGAAATATGCGTAATCGAATAACTCACGAGTCCCAACCCCACGCTGGCCAGTATTCCCAAAAGTGGTTTCGGCGCAAGGAATGGAACAAAAATAAAAGGCAAAAAGAGCATCGCAATATTAGCCCACTTAATAGGGTTAAGCCAACCGCTACCCGGAACTCCATGTTGCAGAAACATATTTTTAACTATTTCAAACGGGGTATTTCCATAATGATCCAATAATTTTGCCACAATATGATTGCTTCCAGGCGTTGCGCTAAAGAGCGGCATGAGCATTTTCGTGATAATGAGAAAGCCGCCGAAACCCAGCACGCAAGTCACGATACCCTTTATTCTCGCGTGCTTAACTTGCTTTAATAGTAGGATATAAATACCGAACATGCCGACGGTCAGTCCCACATCTTCCCGGATAAGTATGGCCAAAATGACAAAAATAAAATACGAAAAACTCTTCCTGCTTTCCCAAAAGTAAATCATCCACAGCAGTATCGGTATGCTCAATCTCAACATTTCAAACCCGTACAGCGTGATATATTGAAAAGTAGGATACCAAAGGAAAAGTACTACCACAAAGCGCGCGAACCGCTTATTCCCTTGTGTGAGCGCGGCAAGTTTATAGAGCGGAATAATCGCCGAGAGCATGACAAGAAAATTAAGAACCATTATGGTTTCTGGACGTGGCGCCAGCTTAAAGGGCAATGCGAATAAATATAAGAAGGGGGTAAAGTGCGCGGCAAACCAATGATACAGCGGAGATTGGCCCAATAAAAATCCTTGGATGGAAGAGGCGGGATACCCTTTAACAATAATTGAATTTAAAAGCTCTGGCCAGGCGGCAAAATCAATATAAACATGTAAGCTATAATACCTTAAAAATTGCGCGATTAATGTATAAATGGAAAAAATTACCGACAAAACCAGGGATACGGTTAAGGCGGGTTTATAGTGCCGCTTATAGGCGAAGAAAAATGCTCCGGCGGCGGCAAACCCGACAGCCAGAACACCACTGCTGTAAAACAACATCATCGAAGTATTCATAAAAAGTCCGATACCATCACTTTTTTCGCGCCACGGCTTTCAAATTTATTCCAAAATCTATGGTGCCGTACTCGACCAAAACAAAATGCTTTTTAAGCAGCGCTTTAAGCTCTTGAAACTTAAACTTACTGGGATGAACATCATCGCGATACGGTTTAATATCGGAAAAAAAGCGATTGTAAATATTCTCTATAAGAAACAGGAGCGGACTGCTATAGTTAGGGGTCGTCAGAATAATTCTCTCCCCAGCTTTAAGTACACGCTTCATCTCAAGTAATGCCCGTTCTGGTTCTTTAATATGTTCTATCACTTCCCGTATCGTTATCGCGTCAATGCTAGCGTCAGAAAATGGAATATCATAAAGATCTCCTACAATATACCGACCATCTTGGTAATATCGCCGACAAAATTCAACACTCTGCTCTTCGCAATCCATACTGCGCAAATCGTAGTTCTTCCTGATTTCATCCGTCACCCAGATGCTCAACCCGCAACCGCCATCTAAAATAGCGCTTTGCGGAGGAAGCGTACTGACTTGGCGTAGAATAAATTCGTTCAAATGTCGGTGATGTACTCCTAATAAAGAATACCGGGAGTGAATGGCGGCATTCGTACGCTGGAGATGATTTAGATAATATTTGTCACTTTCCAGTTCCGGCATATAAATTATCAATTATCGCGAGCGAGTACAAAACGCTTTCCAAACATATTTAAGATACGCCTTGTAGGTTGGCCAGCCGTAGTAAAAACTGGTCTTCCCCCGCGCCCCCGCGCGGCTAGTCAACACATATGGAACTTCACAAAAAGTTCGCGCGTACTTTTTCGCCTGCCAAAGCTCTTCCACAATAATGGGAAACCCGCGTTCGGTAAGTTCCATTTGTGCAAGCACAGATATTTTTACCGCGCGAAACCCGTTTGTAAAATCGTGAATCGGAATCCTAAATGCCGGGCGAGCGAGCATATTACCAACCCAGGATACGACACGCCGCCTCCAGGGCACCCCCTCGGCCTTTCCTCCTTTGGAATACCGCGTGGCCTTAATATAATCATACCCTTCCTGCATTTTCTCGTAAAACTGCGGGAGATCGCGCGGGTGATTGGTCAGATCAGAATCCATAAACACCGCGTAATCATAACCGTTTTCAATCACGTACTTAATTCCGGTACGCAACGCCGCGCCATATCCTTGATTGCGCTCATGGACAATCATCTTAACCCCGGTGTTCTGCCTTGATGATATAAAGTCTTCTACTACTTTCTGCGTCGTATCTTTTGATCCATCTTCAACAACCAGAATCGTAGATATTCCAGGCAACCTAACAAGATAGGGTGCGATCGTAGCAAGACATTCCTGCGCTCCCGCCTCTTCGTTATACATGGGAATGATAATGCAAACCCTCATAATGTGGTGGATATTTTATTCGTTCAGGAGCTAACCCGCTTAAACCGCGCCAATGGAAGCTTACAAACCGCGAGAAATACTCGCCGTTCATGAGGGCGAAACCATATCCGGTAAGTACCCAACAGTCCGATTATTGCCGTGGCGGCAAAAGTTATACCGAGGTGAAACGCCCAATTTATCTCAAGGCGTCCGATAAGTTCAACGACCGTCAATTGCAACCCGGCAAAAATGGCTCCGGCCGCAAGCATCCCGACAAAACTCCTCACCGGTTCCTTTATAATGCGCAAGGTTATATAAGGAACCACCGCAAAATCAACCAGCACCTCCGGAATTAAAAATCCGACCACAATACCGGCAATGCCAAGACGGTGCATAAAGTACGCCGCCAAAATCCAGCCGCTGATTGCGGAAAAAACTCGAGCTGTAGCATACCATCTATATTGATTCACCGCAATTTGAAATCGCGCGCTCGCGTCTACAACACTGTAAACAACCACCTCCACAAGAAGCAAACCCCACAACAGATTATTAAACTCAATCGCGCCTCCGGTCCACACCGCCAGCACATCTTTGCCAACTACCAACAGAAACGCGGCGGACGAAATTGAAACGGCTACCACAATCTTCATAAATATACTATGGATGTCTTGAACTTTGCGCAAATCGCCGCGTTCTAAATTCGCCGTGACCTCATGTTGGAGCGCCGGAGTCATAATATTTATAGCGCGGGGAATAAGATGCGCAAGCGTCCGGTGAATGCTAAAGAGCGCGACAATTCCTCCTCCAAATATTGAACCGGTAAGCAATACGCTCCCTTGCATTTTGATAAACTGTGCAAGGGGAATAAGCAAAAACATGAACCCGGGGACAAAAAAACTCCAGGCCAATTTTTTATCCCGATATTTGATCGTACCGCGAAATTCAACTTCCGGATGCCGTCTTCGAATATCCAAATATATCAGACCCGCAAAAATAACAAACACGCCAAGATATGCGCTTGCCACAGTAATAAATCCGCCCTTAAAAAACAGAACCATGCCAACCAATGCTAAAGTCGCAATCTCGCGAGTGGTAAGCAGCATTCTCCAGCGTGGATACTCTCCGTTTCCAATGTAGATGCCGCTGAATAAAACCATCAGCCGACTCAAAAGTAGCTGCAGGCCAAGGAGAAAAACCGCGATACGCACCGATGCTTCGCTTACATGCGTGAAATGAAACCACTCGGTGAACGGCACAAAAAACGAAAATGCGAAAAAAACAAAAAAAAGCACGAGGATATTCGATCTATACAAATACCACGCGCTCCAAAGAGTTCGCTTATATCCGTCCGTATCTCCAACCGCACAGCGCTGTAGCATCCGATTGATTACGAAATTGGTCATTCCAATATCAGCAAACACCAAGTATGCCACTCCTGAAAATACAATCAGCCACTCTCCATAAATCACGTCACTCCAGGCGAAGAGAAACATCGGCACTAAAATAATATGCTCCAGCGCGCGCGTCGCCTCACCGATGAAATTTGCAAAACCTCCGCGCACTACTCGCCGCATGGCTCCGAGGGTTGGAAAAGTATTGGGGTTCTTTTGATCATTCATATATGCCGCGCGAAAAAGTACCCGAGTTTTGATTGTTTGAGGCGATGGCGGGTGGCAATTGGCAATTTATCTCTAACCATGCGAAAAATAAACTTAGCGGCCGGGCGCCGGTCGCTTAGACGAGCCGCGCTAAGCCGGCGCTGTATATTACTGTGCAGATACGCGCGGACGCCCGGAGCCAACTCAAAGGTCTGTTCCATATATTTGTAAAACTGCCCGATCAGCGCGATCAATTCGGCCTTATACGCGGTTGGTAAAAAGCGCGTCGGTTCAACCAACCATCCACATACCGCCAATGACGGCGTACTGCCAATAACGCGAGTAAAAAATGCGCGCTTAATCTCCGCGTCATACCTACGCTGTGCCGCGTAATGCGAGCTCCCGACAGATTTTCCATGCAGACGCCGGTAATGCAAGGTCTCCGAAAGATTTGCAAATTTCGTGCGTTCAAGCAATCTGCTCCAGAGTTCCGTATCCTGCCCGCACAGGAATTCTTCATTATATCCGTGAACTGCGTTAAAAAGATCAGCGCGCACCATCACCGTTGGGTGTTGTAGCGCTAATCCGAAAAAGAATCGCCAAAAAATCAGTTCATGCGTTTCCGGATATACCAGTTTTGACAGCACACGCCCGCGTGAATCGGTTTGCCGCACCGCGGTACCCAGCACTCCGACTTCGGGATTAAGTTCAAGGAATTTAACCTGTTTTTCCAATCGCGTCCGGTCGCTTATATCATCCGCGTCCATGCGCGCAAGATATTTCCCTTGCGCCGCGCTGGCCGCGCGATTCAATGACCGAACTAACCCGAGATTTTCCGGGTTACACAGGCGCAAAATACGACTGTCGTGAAATTGATCCAAAGTAGCGGCAGTGCGATCAGTTGAGCCATCATCAATAACAATCAATTCAAAATCGCGATAAGTCTGTTCCAGCATGCTCTGCACAGCTTCCGCGATAAACTTCTCTCCGTTGTACGCTGGCAATAATACTGATACGGTTGGCTTGGTCATACTAAAATCACTGGAAAAACGACTTACACGGATGGTTATTTACCGTTTAAAGATTTGATTTTTACAAAATATTCATAAATTTTTCTTCAACCAATGCATCAACACATAGAATGCCCATACCCGCGTCGATGTAATTCTATTTTTCCCCGCAAGAAATTGTTCCCACAAATTACGGCACGCCTGTACATTAAGTCCTACCGGATTATCTTCAGGAAATTCAGCAAGCAATGCTTCTATATCAGGGCGAAATACGGTACGCAGCCAATATTCCCAAGGAAAGGTAAATCCCATTTTCTTGCGTTGATATATTTCTTTGGGCATTTTATCCATTACCGCAGAGACCAAAAGCGGTTTGGTTATACCACGGGCCATTTTTTCTCCCAGAAGCACTCCCCATACATATTGTACCAGACGATGATCAAGAAGCGGTACACGCACCTCAAGACTATGCGCCATACTCATCATATCTCCATCACGCAAAAGCATATTACCAAGATATCCTCGTAATTCCAAAAAAGAAATCGCACTGAAGATATCGCTGTCCTTAATCTGGGCGCGCAAGAGCTCGCGCACTTCTGGTGTAATTCCGTCGTCGGATAGCTGCGGACCGAATCGTAATTCATTTCTTTGAATTGGCGGAAGGAGTTGGCGCGCAATCATATAAAGCGAGAGTATATCTCCTCCCGATCCAATAAGCTGCGACAGTTTTGAAACTCGAATATGCCGCGTGGGTAACTGTGTCACGATTGCGTTACGTAGTGTGGAGGGCAGCAGCGCAAAAAACCGTGCCAAGCGCCGCATAGCGGGAATTTTTTGAAACGTGGGATATCCACCAAATACTTCATCGCCACCTTGTCCGGACAATACTACTTTAATTCCGGTTTGTGCCACCGCATGCGACACGACATACGAATTTAAACCGTCAATCGTGGGTTGATCCATAGCCGCAAGTGCGGCAGGGAGCATGCTCTGTAAATCAGAGGCCGAAAGAGAAATTTCATGATGCGCGGCACAAAACTGCTTCGCGATTAACCGCGCGTACTGCTCCTCCGAGAATTGTTTTTCCGGAAATACCACGGAAAACGATTCCAATCCTTTACCACCGCTTACCTCATGGGCCGCAATGGCAATCGCGCTTGAATCAATGCCCCCGCTTAAAAACAAGCCTACCGGCACATCGCTTACCAAGTGATGTCGAACACTGTCATAGAGCGCCTCTTTGCAAGAGGTAAATTGCGATTCCTCCATATGCGGCTGCCAATAGATTTGAGGTGCAATCGCGCCTGAAGCGGCCTCGTAGATCATGTAGTGCGCCGGTAAAAGCGCACGCACACCTTTGATCATGGTCAACGGCGCCTGCACCGCGCCAAACACAAAAAATGAATCAACCGCCTGTAAATCAATTTCTTTAGGAACCAACCCGCTTGCAATAAGCGCGCGCACCTCAGAGGCAAATACCAAAGTTGTCCCATTGTGAAAATAATACATCGGCTTAATGCCGAACCGATCAACTGCCAACACTAATTTTTCCTGTGCCGTATCCCAAAGTGCAAAGGCAAACATGCCGCGCAGTTTTTCCAAACACTTGATTCCGTACCGTGCGTATGCTTTTAAAATAACTTCCGTATCACTATCAGAAATGAATTTATCTCCGAGCTGTACAAGTTCGCGTTTCAGTTCGCGATAATTGTAAATCTCCCCGTTAAAGGTAATCCAGTTCCCGGTTGCCGGATCCTTCATCGGCTGATGGCCCGCGGGCGAAAGATCAATAATGGAAAGACGCCGGTGTACCATCCCCAGCATCTTGGTATGCGCCACAACGGACATTCGTTCGATTCCCTCATCATCAGGACCGCGGTGCGTCAGTGCCTGCGCCATTCGCTTTAGGCACATTGCATCCACTTCACGCGCCATTATTCCTGCAATACCGCACATATAAAAATATCCAGTTCACTTGATAATATTTTTCCCCCCTATACCTTTTTGGCGATTACTCCAAAAGAATTTTTTACACCCAATACTGAACCCACCCTTTGCCATCCACTACTTTGCGTACTAAAATATCTGATGATTCGACAATTGAACCCCATACCATTAAATAAAGTTTGAATGGCGTCCTGATCAACACCATTACGTACTACATGATATTCTACGTTATCTTCTATACTATCTTCTAGGTAGAAACCTTTATTTCGACGCAACCGGCGCTTCATGCCCGCAAGAATATCACCTTGTAAAATCCTCCAACAAAAATATGTCCCCGTACTGAAGGCGTACGTTAATTTCCCCAATGAATCATACCGCAATGGATCTTGGAACGATAAAAACTGGCCATGGGGACCAAGAATATTTGCCGCAAATCGAATAAATCCTAGATAGTCAGGAATGTGGTGTAGGAATGAATTCGCAGTAATGATATTAAAATGCTGCTGCGTATGCTGCATTGACTTCATTACCTCTAAGGCATCACCACAACGGACATGCAATTTATTCCCGTACGGGGAACTTTTTCTTTGTAATAACTTCAATTGATCCTCCGCGATATCCACTGCGGTAACTTCTGCTCCCATTTCTAAAAAAGGAATAGTGGCTGATCCATCTCCCGCTCCTAAATCAAGAACTTTTGGCGGCGAAGAATAACGCAATGCCTCATTATAACAATCCTTTGCAAGACGCATATACATATCCAAAAGACTGGAGTGCTTCACATGAGGAGCACCCTCAATATAATTCTTATTATGATCCGAGCTATATGCAATTGCATTCGCCGACGCGGCGATCTTATTGGTTTTCGAATCACTATAAACCATATATAGTACGCTAAGAATCTCTGATGCCTTTATATGGCATCTTCTGTGTAATCTCCCCTCTGTAGGATATCCCCTTTTGCATAACCAAGATAGATGCATAGCCCGAATGCAACCCAAAGATAGGTATCATTAAGTAGACCGGAAAAAGATAATCTTTGGACAAGCATTCCTGTAAACCCAAGCATAACTATCCAATTGATCTTTCTAAAATCTAAATCAGTTGAACGCCTAAGATAATTGCGAAAAAGTCCGTGCATTATTGAACTGATAAATATAAAAAATATGCCGAGACCGATCACCCCGGTATAGAGGATAATTTGATTGTAAATGTTGTAAGAGCCGCCTATTCCGCCTTTCCAATTCGCGTCATTGCCAAGACCTACTCCAAAGGCCAACCGCCGATCCTCCACAAGCGGTTGAATTTCATCCCCCGCTCTGGCCCGGCCCCACGGTTTTATCTCATCATATTTATTTTTATGCAGGATCAGGCGAGTTAATACTGCTTGCGAAACCAGACTTGATTGTTTTACCTCGTCGGGTGTCATGGTACCGGCATACACAATCAAAAGAATAATCGCTCCAACTGTCAAAACCCTGATCCAACGATCCGCAAAAAATCCCAGCGCGGTTTTTACGCGCCGAGGATAAAGCAGAAGAAATAACGGCGTAAGCACGGAAACCGTCAAAATCGTGGATCTTGAAAACGTCCCAAAAAGCACCAATAACTGCAATATCAATAAGGGCCAGTATCTCCGCCATGGCACTTTATATAAAATACGATAAACCAAGGAGCTCATAATGCCTAGCAATTGAAAATTATTCAACTCAATGGGCTCGATAAATGTGACGCGGGCTCTAAATATGTACCCAAAGGTAGTTCCAAATCCGGGATACCAATAATGCGGGACCATATTGTTTAAATTAAGATACGGCAGATGGAAGTAGATTGCCGCAAGCTCGTAAAGAGCCGCGAGAGCGACGGCAACCGAAAGCCAGTGCAGCACGCGTATCGTATGCCGAAAGTATTGGCCTTTTTTTAAGATTGTAAAGGTCGTTATGGTAATAAAAATCATTGCGATCAGTTGACTGGATTGTATCAAGGGTCGAATAAATGTAGCCCGTGACTCGCCCGAAGTTGCCGCGCCAATAAGACCAAGGTTCAAAAATATACTCGCAATTCCCGTGAGCACAAAAAGCGTAAGTAATAACGCATATCTCCAAGGAAACATAAGTCCACGTGCCATAGTTCTTATCGTCAGTATCAATCCGATGACATAACTTGGCCGCACAAAAAAACCGATATCAATAACAAATGCTGTTTCAAAAATCAAGGTAATAAGAAAAAGTGTATATAACCGCTTTCCCTTTCTCATGAAAAACGGACTAAAAAAAAGAAGAGTGCCGTAAAATGCCCAGGTCAGATATGGGTACAGATTGATCTCCAGCAGGGTACTTCCTGAAGTAAATTCCATATTGGCAATGCATTAAGAATCCTTTCTCAAAAAAGTGGCAAGTTGATTTTTACAAAATATAACCGCATAGCGAATGATGGCGTAATAATATCTTACCCGGTTTACATAATCCCTGTTTTTAGAAAATGCTCGAAGCACATTATTAAAATGACGCCAACTATTATTCGCTGAGATACTTTCCGGACGATCTATATACCACACTAATGCTTCGGGAATCATAACAATATTTAACGAGGGCGACATTCTAAGCCACATCTCATAATCTTGCGCGGAAGGCAGTGTTTCGTCAAATCCGTTATAGGATAATAATATATCGCGTTTACATACCACTGCAGAAGTACCGATGAAATAATTAGTAAAGAGCTGTTTAGGAAGAGGTATGCCATGCCGATAACGTGAAGCGAGATCCGTGAGCACCTGCTTACCATTTAAAAAATGGTATACGTTGTGGCAGAAAAAATTAACTCCCGAATGCTGCTCAATCTCTTTTGTCACGCGCTCAATTTTCCGCTTATGCCACAAATCATCGGAATCAAGAAACGCGATCCATTCCCCTTTAGCCGCCTGAATCCCCGCATTGCGCGCTGCACCAGGTCCGGCATGAGTATTCTGTAAAATTTGTACAGGAAAGGGAGCCTGCCCAGTCGCCTGCCGCACTACTTCAAGAGTCATATCGGAAGATCCGTCATCCGATATGATCAATTCAAACGGCGACACGGATTGTTCAAGAACTGTCCTGATAGTTTTTTCTACAAACGCGACAGAATTATACGTAGGACACACTACAGAAATAGTGGGCGTACTCATATTAACCTTGGCTCTAGACTAGCAGAAAAGTTATCGTAACATAATCAGGGAAGAATGTCCAACTCATTGACTCAACGCAGCGAGGCGACTTCGTTGAGATGTATAGTACCAGTCAAACCCCCCCTGCAGAAGAAACTCCTGATACTTTATAGGACAACCGAGATCGATCGGGTCGCGCCATTGTGTATATTTATTTTCATTCCCGATATTATTTCCACGAATTCCAGTAAAACACGTGCGATAACGACGCTTAATTATCTTATAGGCACGCTCATCGATACTGTCTATATCCCCAAATGGATAGGCAAAATGATCAACTTTCACTTGCAACATATCCTCGATCAGATCCCCCGAACCTATGATCTCGTATTCCAATTCCTTTTGAGATCTAATCTTAGAAAGTCGTGTGTGCGTCATAGTATGAGACCCAATTGCATGACCAAGCTTCACTAGTGTGCGTAGATCATCCCACGAAGCGGGCCGTACCGCCCGCTCCAATTCGTACTGACGTAGATCCTCTGTACGTAGCAAATTATAATGAAAAAACTCTTGCCACCGGTCGGTATGTGCGCGATTAATAAATTCAGGGGATACAAAAAAGATCGCCTTCCTATTTTTGAGTGCCTGAATAGCACGATATGAGGAGTGAAATCCGTCATCGAATGTAATGGTTGTCTGTATCGCTGTAGATACATCAAGGAAAGAAAGGAAATTACGCAAGAGTGTTTCTTGGAAGGCATGAATATCATGAAAAATGATCACCCGTTGCTGTGGTCCTTTTTTTGCAAGTAACTGGGCGGTCATTCTCCATAAATAGCGTTTTAAGAGTGCGCGGTAAGTCATGCAAGGTGTGCTACTATCATTTTAGTTAAGTGAGCAAGCGTTCCATGCGCTGCCTCAAATGTGCCAACAAGTTGATAAGGGGTTCCGCGGAAACCAGACTTAAAACGAAGGATGCCCTCCGGAGTCTCCTTTGGATGTACACCCCCAAGATCGAGCAAAAGAAATCCTCTCTGCTTTAACCCAAGGAGCGCGTTCCAAAAAAGCAATCTTCCCGCATTACTCCGCCGGCCATTTTCATTCAATGTCTCAGCCAAAAATTCAGCCGTATGCCCATAGCAACCAAACAGAATACTTCCTTGACTCTGTTTTTCTTTATATCCTCGTATAATATACATCTTGAGTTCTACTGGAAGGAGCTTCTGCAGCGTGTGAATAAAGTGCGGGGTAAAATTTGTTTTAAACCTCTTCCTCTGCAAGAAAACCTGATATTCTTCATTAAGCCTTTGGACAAAATTCTCTGAACTACCAACTTCGTAACTAAGCCCGGCCTCCTCTGCTTTCTTAAGTCCACGTCTCCAATTTTGGCTCAACTGCTCTCGTAGATCATCTACATCTTTTGTAAGATCAACCCGAACAGAAATCCATTGCGAATTAGGAATACTCTGTAGACCGCATTCCTCCATCAACTGTAATGAGGAGACGCTATCCGAGAGTGTCGGCACAATGCGAAGATACATCCTCCGCTCATCAACCCAATACCTCTTGAGGGTGCGACTCATTTCCTGGAGTAGATCACTGTAGGGCGCACTATAAAGCTTCGCTAGCGGTGCACGGTTTATCCATACCAATCCTCGGCGCGTAAAAGGTAATGTCTTCACTAGTGCCTGCGCAGCTCCTACAATCTTTCCCTGCGCGCGAAACAAATGGCGGAAAACCTGCCATCCTTGAGTAATGCGTTTTGCTTCGCCATATTCCCAAAGCTGCATGAAATTCAGATCTTCAAATTGTAATACAATAGCATTCCACTCCTCCTGTAAAAAATTTCTCGTCTCCATTGTTAACATACATTCATCCCTCCATCTACTATAATAACTCTACTCTCTGGGCTCATGCGTGCACAAAGTTAAATCGCTCATAAAATCGCACTGCGGAAGGCCTCCGGCCATCTATTACAAGAAGAAGTCGTTTACATCCTTGCTGCCTCGCATATTCAAGAATTCTTACAAGTACGGAGGAATATACAAGAGTTCCGCGCGCGCTGGGGTGAGTAAATACAGGACCAATATAGGCATCTCCTTTCTTTGCTTTTCGTCGCTGGGACCATATTTTCCTAAAGGGTGATGTGGTTGCATCATGGAAAAACCATGTATAGTGAATAATTTTACCTTCTCTTTGTGCAATAAAACATTGCGCACGAGGATCTCCCAATCTTAAAAAGTAACGCTTATCATACTCATGCTCCTTTATAAGAACAGGAAACAGATCACGGGTTATTTGTTTATAATCCGCGGGGGTGGCAATATGAATTTCTAGTAAGTCTGAAATTGGAAATTGAACCAGAGGTCGATCGAGGAGATACGCAAAGCATACCAAATGTCGCTCCTCAAAAAGATGATACCGTGCATATTGTAACATTTTCCGCCCGAGATTCGTAGCTTTACACTTCCATTCTTTAATCAATAACATATACCCATGAATATTTTCCTATTGATATTCTCTACTGACCAAATTTTCCTTTTTCGAAATAAACATTGTCTCATAGTGATCACCAAGAAAAACGATGCGTCATCGTACAGGGAAAAATTGTTTCGCAGGAAACTTTCGTCGTCAGAGAAGGTATCATAACACCATAGGCAGGGCATGTCCAATCCGAAATCGTCTTATATACCCCAGTGGAATGCTGACTATGGATTCCTTCAATGCCTGAGGCAAAATGAAAAAAAGTTTCAACCGCATGGGCGCGTGTGCCGTATAATTCGTCATCCACCTCAAAAGCGGGACGATTACACCGAACTTTGAAGTGGCGTGTGTGCTTAATCATATCGCCTTGGATCCGAAGAAAACCAGTATGGCTGATTGAAAACACAAATTGATCTCCCGTCTTTTGCCACTGCGTGAACACCTCACGCTTCTGATAAAATGCCGGGAGCTTCTGTGCACGGTCATAAGGAAATGGACCAAAACTATCTATAGTAAGTGACGTATGTGCCGAGACTCCGCCGCTATAGATATGCAAAGGGTCGCTTGCCTTATAGGTTGGCCTTCCTGGGTCAATAACTACCAGCACTCCGGAAGCAAAAAATACAAAGGAACACGCATCTGCATGACCATGCGATGCGCGGTGAATCATGCATGCTTGCGGGATGTGCCAAAAAAGCGTATGAACACCATGGTTCAAACGAAACCAACCACTTTCACGATATGCCTGCATGCCTTGTTCTTCGGTGTCGGGTTTATAGGGGAAGATACACGGCACAAGATAATGCAAAAGCCACTCCGGCGTGCAATCTGGCGATATATCTCCGACAAGCGGTATCTGCCATCCTCCCTGTTTATCTTGCACAAGAAAAAACCAACATTGCGCTGCCAATTGCTTGACCCATGGTGCAAGAAATATTTCCATCTCATAATGGTCAGTGGTCTTGGCGAGTTCATACATCTCCATGATCCAGCGCGTAAATAAAAGATGATAATGACTTGACTCTTCGCGCAAAAATCCTTCTTTAGTAACCAGCCATGGCAGCGCCTCCTTAATAATAACCAGCGCCAAATCTGATAGCTCTTTAACCTTCAGCATTTGTCCGGCAAAAAATAATGCCCGAGCATTATTGACCACATGATTGCCGGTTCCGCGCGTTCCGTGGTATTCCAAATGCCGTGCCACATGGTATGCCATCTCACGCAGCGCGTCGCGGATATCTTCGGGAATCTTTTGTCCCCCTCCCCTAACCCCTCCCAACAAGGGAGGGGAATTCCCCTGTATCTCCCTCTCCCCTTGTGGGAGAGGGCGGGGGTAAGGGGCAAGAAACAACAACGCATTTACAATTCTCTCTCCGGTCGTATACGTAGTTCCTGCCACACCCTTGGGTACCGCACCCATCTCCGTAAGCCATGATCGTATGAGCGCGATCCCCTGTGCTATATCCATATCCTCGTAGATAAGCCAATGCCACCGATGAAGCGACATAGTTTGCTCCGGATCATCAAACTGCTTTTGCCAGTCCGGCTCGCCCTCATATTCGAGAAATCCGACGGCAAGCTTCAATCCCATTTCCCTCCCCTTTTCAAGGGGAGGTGAGGAGGGGTTATGCGCTTGCCCTCCCACCCCCCCTAGCCCCCCCTCGGGCAGGGGGGGAAGCTTGCGAAACTGCCCCCGCACATTTTTTGGATAATACCACCGGGAAGGTAGATACCGATATTGCAACGAAAAAAGAAAACGGCGTACTATAAAATAAATCCCCTCCTCAAGCAGAAGCGGATTGATGCAACGATAGAGCAAGTTGCGAACCTCATAATTCATATCATTACTGCTTCTGCACGAGTATGGTAAAGCCTTGAGCAAATTGAGAAGGCCAGCGCCGAGTAAGAAACAGGGAAATCTTTTTGTCCAGTGCCTTTGGCAAATATCGCCGTTTTGGTATGGAAAGGAAATAATGACTGAAATCCTTCAAAAGAACGCAATTATACTTACGAAACATTTCTAAAAAATCTTTATGGGTATAAAACTTAACATGCGGGAAATTCCATCGATCACTATCAACATAATAATGCCATGTATCTATATTATTTGTAAACAAAAATCTTAATCTTCCGTACAACGAGAAATGATTTGGAACTTGAACAAGAAGATACCCTCCGACCTTTACAACACGCACCATTTCCGAAACCAAGTATTCAGGATCAAGAAGATGCTCAAGAACATCTTTGCATACAATCATATCAAACTTGCCATCCAAAAATGGGAGAGATTGAGAAGATAAATCCTTAACAAGTCGCACATCGTCGAATCCGGATTTCTTGGCGCCCTCCAATGCATATGTGCTTCCATCTACGCCAAAAAGTGTGCACGGGAACCTCTTTTTTAGTGCGCTGGTAAATAATCCATTACCACAACCAATATCCAATATGGAAGAAAACGAGACTTCGGCGCACACCTCATCCCATATTGGTGTAAAATAATTCGCAGAGGGATCGCCACTGATATCATCTAGATACTTATCGGGGAATGGCGTGTCCAACATAGTACTACTTTGCAAAAATAATAATTAGAAAATTATACACGAACAGCTTCCTTAATGCAAGGGTTGTCACTATAGACAGCGGGTAGCTCATCTGATAATATAACGTAAACGCAGGTATCTAGATTATATGTGCCTTTTATGAACAACAAAACAATCCCGGATTCATTACGAGTGGAATTGTATCAAAATATTACCGAGGGTCGTAACTCGGCTGTAGAGTTTAAGAAAACCATGCAGTGGTTAGAAGAACTGCGAGCGCTTCCTACTATATTTTGCGAAAAAGTCGCGTTTTCTCAAATCATGCAGGGAACACACGGAGCTCATGACATCAATGATAACAGCATAAAGGATTTTGTTATTTGTGTTAGAACTGTACTCCACGAACGTGAAATTAGGGGATGGACTCAACCCTTGATGATAAATCAGAAAGTAGAAATATGCGGTCTGGTCATAAAAAAATCTGTCAATTCTTTTTATTGCCTTGTACAGGCGCTGGAGGAACCCGGGATCATTAATGGCTATCAAATTGGCCCCACTGTTCAAACTGGCATTCTTGCTGGTCCAGATTATTTAAAAAATCAGCCATATCTAAAACTTTTCGAAAATCCTTCAGCTAAGCAACTTATATTCGACGTAGTCCTTTCTGATGAGGGTGGAAGATTTTTTAAGAACACAAAAAGATATCTTACAATTCTGGTTTCGGAAAGTGAATTAGATAACGATAATCCCAGATATCGATGGGTTTCGGTTGCAACAATAAAAAAACTGGTTGCGATCCCCAACACAGTTAATATTTTCGCCAGAACATTACTTTCTATACTTTTATGACAACGGGTGTGGACCGCCGTTTGCGCTATGGAATTATCGGTTGTGGGGACGCAACTCGTCGTCTCATAATTCCCGGACTAAAAAATTCTAATCGCGCACAATTGGTCTGTATTGCCAGTAGAGACGTCCAAAAGGCGAGAACGCTTGCAATAGAGGCGCAATGCGAATATGCATCATCATATGAAGATCTCCTTAATCAGGGTGATATTGATGTCATATATATCGCTCTTCCTATCAGTCTTCATGCGCAGTGGACAATGAGAGCTATAAAAAGTGGAAAACATGTACATTGTGAAAAAAGTCTAGCGCCTTGCCTTGAGGAGGTCGTAAAAATTCTTGAATCTGCCCAAAAAAATGATAGAAGGGTCATGGAGGGATTTATGTTTAGATTCCACACTCTTTATAAAACGGTCCAAGATCTAATTGCCAGTGGTGAGATTGGTATTCTAAAAAGCTTTGTGGGAAGTTTTGGTTTTCCACTTGAGGAAAATGATCTAATAAGGCGAAATCCTGCGATGAAAATGGGGATATTAAACGAAACAGGATGCTATACAATATCGGCTGCTAGCGGCTTCTTCAATCAAAATCCAGATAGTGTCTTGGCTAATTTAGAATATAAAAACCAGCTGGAGATAGGCGGTTGCGCTTTGCTCAAATTTGGTCCTGGAGAAAATGCGTATTGTGAATTTGGATATGATCGGGGTTACCGCTGCTCATATACGTTATGGGGTACGGAAGGACATATTGTTGTTGAGAGAGCATACACTACCCCGCCGACAATGGAACCAATAATTGAAGTGCGTAAACAGGAGGGTTCGAAATCCATAAAAATCCCGGCAGAAAATCATTTTTCAAAAATGATAGATACTTTTTGCGAAGCAATCCTCCGTGGAACCGGAAAAGAGACGTTTGAGCAAGCAGCATATCATCAGGCCGTTGTAATGGAAGCGGTGCGTAAATCCTATTATAATAAAGACGTAGTATTCCTTAACGAACTAAAAGTAAATTTCTAATTTGGATATGACTTTGACAAAGGAAAATTTATTAGATTTAGTCGGACTAACTAACCAGGATTATACCCAAAGCGAAAGGCTGCGATTGAGTATGGACTTCTTTCTATCTTCCATGCATCCACATAGCAAATACAAAACCTTGGAGGAAATTTTGGAATGGCTTCAATGGTTTAGAAAAAATAACAATAATATCGTTGAACGGATTGCTATTAAAGATCTGGAAAAATGGTATGTCGAAGAAACTAGCGGAAATATACGCCATGAGTCAGGAAAATTCTTCTCCATTGAAGGAGTGCGGATCCAGACTAAGGATCGAGAGATTAAGAGTTGGTCTCAACCGATCATGAATCAACCGGAGGTGGGAATTTTAGGTATTATTGTTAAGAAAGTGGGAGAAATTTACTACTTTCTCATGCAAGCCAAGACAGAACCGGGTAACATTGATGGCTATCAAATCTCACCGACTATACAGGCAACGGCAAGTAATTATACTAAAGTTCATGGGGGTAAGTTGCCAAAATTTGTCGATATAATCCTTAATAGACATGAAGGCAACCACAAGATTATTTATGAAGGACTGCAATCAGAAGAAGGGGCGAGATTTTGGAAAAAAAATAACCTTAATATAATATTGGGGGTTGGTGAAAACGAATTAGCTGAAATTCCTCCTGAATTTTGTTGGATGACCCTGTATCAATTAAAAAAACTTCTACTTATAGATAATGTCGTTAATGCTTGTGCAAGATCTGTTATTTCCTGCATCCCGTAAATCTAAAAAAATACGCCTAGGTCTTTACATTTACACGCCGATGATCGGCGGCGCCGAATTGTATTTAAAAGATCTTCTTTGGCATATCGACCGAAATCAATTCGAAGTAACCATTTTTTGCGAACCATGGGACGAGTTCATAAATTTCTTAGATCTCCCCCACTGTCCGATAGTTAATGTCTGCCTGATTAACATGCGCGAGGTAGGCGGACATTACGGTGCCAAAGAACTGACTAATGAGTCCGCGCCGAAGCAGTTGCGCTGGTTGGAGAAGAAATTATTGCGAGCCATCACCGCGCAAAAAAAATTGCAATCTCCCGTCTTAAAAATTCCGGGAAGAATTGTAAGGGCACTCATGCATTATAGCTTCATGGTTTTGAATACAGCGCGGTTATCTGCCGCATTTCGTAAAAATCCGATTGACGTGCTCCATGTAATAAATGGAGGGTACCCGGGAGCGCAAAGCGCGCAGCTTGCCGGATTCGTGGCAAAGCGCGCAGGATGCCAAAGGGCACTCATGAGTGTCTGTAACACTCCGGCTCCCTACCACTTCCCAAAGACATACGAGCGACTGCTGGATCGATTGGTGCGTCATTATTTTGACACCCTTATTATAGCCGGGGACTTTATAGGTAAACTTTTGATTGACCTCCGTGGATTTGACCGGACGCAATTAAAAAAAATTCCGGGGGGAGTGGCTAGTCCGGAGGAATACGGAGCCGCGCTCTACGAAACACCGATGCCGAGTAAACACTTAGAAAACCCAACAATAGCCATGGTAGCCGGTTTCCTTCCCCACAAAGGCCACCGCTTCTTACTGGAAGCCCTTGCGCTACTGCGCTCGGAATTTCCTAACGTCCGCGCAACACTTATTGGCGACGGTCCAGCACTCGGCGAAACGCTAGATCTAGCTAACCGACTTGGTGTTTCAGATGCAGTCATTTTTGCAGGATTCCGTCCACTCAAGGAAATGCTACAGATCTTGAATACCACGGATATATTGGTTCACCCCTCACTTATGGAGGGAATGCCTTATGTCATTCTCCATGCTATGAGTTTGGGTAAACCGGTTATTGCAACACCTGTTGGTGGTATACCGGAAGTCGTCCTGCATGAAAAAACCGGTTTTCTTATCCCGGTAAATAACAGCTTCGCGCTCGCAAATGCCATCCGCGAACTACTAATTAATACGAATCGCGCTAGGGAAATGGGGACTGCGGGGGAAAAAAGATACGATAAAAATTTTACTTTAAGGGTCATGGTGCAGCGTCATGCTGACCTCTATAAAATCCTCTACCAATCTGTTAATCGCCGGTAAAACTTACGCCAAATCCTACCCGGCCTTAATTTCCCAAAACCCTGTTCCAAAGTATTCCGGCGACAGGCGGAACTCGTCACAGACATCCGGATTAGGATTGAACTGCTCGGTAACAAAATAAATCAAACTCATCTGGCGCTCATACGGATTCGCCACGCCATGCGCCACGCCGCTAGGAATACATACCCTACGTGCACGTCCTGCGCCCAATACAAATCGCATGGTCAATCCCTTGGTAACCGAACCCGCTCGAATATCTTTCAAACCAACCAACAACCTATCGCCTGAGGGGACGAACCAAAAATCAACTTGCTTTTTATGAAGATGTGTTGCTTTTATCGCGCCGGGCAAGACCACGGAGTAATTAATCTGCCGCACTTCCAAACCGGAAGTGCCCTGTAAATGCCCTGCATCAAACCGACCCATTTCCAAAAATGACCCACCGTCGTCTGCAAACTCCTTCAAATCAATAATCTCAACACCCTCAATCCGTTGAGTGGATGTATAATCTTGTTTTGTTAATTGTGCTTCTATATCGCTATCAAACATACTTGAAATGGTTACTTTTTAATTATGTTGTGCTTACTAATTTGCGTCTATCGTAATGGGGATATGTTAGCACCATGTACCTGGGATGTCCAGTTTCCCGCTTCTCCATACTTCCCTCTACAAAACCCTCTTTACGACTTTGCATTAAATAATTTCTACACGATTATTTCCCGAAGCGATACGCCCTCCTGTAACGATCGCATAATTTGCTTATAGGCGTCGCGTGCACCATCCTCACTGTAGGTCCTGATACATTGCTGAATTTCCTCACGATTGTATGCGTGGGGAAGGCCAATCCTTTTAAGAACACCTAAGCGATCAATGCCCATGCCAAAGGTAATAATTGGGATGCCGGAAGCGACTGCCTCAAGAATCCCTGTAATCGCGCCAATAATAACAAGATCACATCCGAAAAAGCGATCCTGTTTATACGCCTCTATAGTATGTAGCTTAAACCCCATTCCTAGTTCGTCTTGGAGGCGTTGAAACCCTTGACGTTTCGCGTTCATCGCCGCCTTGATTGGTGAGTGATGAAAAGAAACTAGGATATTTTCGGGAGCTACTCCGACCGTTCTTAATCCGTTATATATTTCTATAAAATCAACTATCGCGCAGTCTTCCCGGCCCGCCAGGGAAACCCCATACCATTCCGGGATAAAAACAAATACTTTCCACTGCGCGCGGTTGGAGGAAAGTGAACGCAATGTCTGCGGCTTATTTTGGAATTGAGGATGGCGGATGGTCAGCGATGGCCACTTCATTTTTTCAAATTCCTCCTTAGACGAGAGAGACCACGCGAGAACTCGGTCCGGTTGGAATGGAGAGTCGAACCATTTTTTACCAAGATAACTCTCCCACACCACTCCATGAGGAAGATAAGCGGTGCCTACCCCTTCTTGCTTTGCCACGGCGTACAAAAACCGATTAAGGTCATTCTGGTCGGTGGCTCCTATGTAGTACTTCGGCTTTATCACCTTAAATATGTATCTGACACGCTCTGCAGCTTGATCAAGGATGCGCGCTTTGTAGCGATCAAAAAACCGTGTGAGTATATGATTAATGAGCACACGCTCGTCAGAAGAAAACAAGGACCAGATTGAATCCTGTATCAGCATTGGTAATCCTGTATCAATGGTATTGTCAAGATCAACAAGTATTTCCGGCTGTGGAATATGTAACATACGCCAGAGTTTCTTTTTTAGCGCGGACAAAAATCCAATTGACCTGGCCAGGCGGAACACTAAAAAATTCTTTGGCAACTTTGTAAGATTGCCATAGATCTCAATAAAAACTTTCGGCGGACGAGACAAGCTAATAATTACCCAGCGCAACGCAAAAAACCACCATGGATCATAGGCACGCGGTATACCATAAGGTGCCTGACGGTATAAAATATTAGTAGTTTGGTCAAGTGCTCCGCTTCCAATCCTGTAGGGTATGTTCATTTCCTTGGCCACCGCAACGGTTGCCGCAACCATCTCAGCGTCTTTATCCGAAGAAAGTGTCACGGATGTTGAGTTAAACTCGCGCATCATCTTGCGTAGGCATTCCTTTAACCAACAGTAACGCGACAGACGCCACTTGACCTGCTGGAGCGCAAGCGGCGCCCATTTCAATCGCGGATTGCTCCGAGATTCGTCATGCAGGTATTGGTCAATTTTTTCATGCAACTCAAGATCCATTGCTTTGCCTTTTTCATCAGACGGACCAAAGTCACCAAACAGATAATTCGCAATACGTTTTCGCTTAAATACGTGATGCCGAATGGGACACCAGGTTACGATCGCAGTAAATCCATCAAGGGGACAGTCCACCTCCCCGCATAAAATAAACAACGCACCTGGCCGAGGCACATGAAACATATGAAAGTTACTGAGCAGAGGTTAAAGATGGTCTCGATCTATCTTTGTCGCGTACAAGTTTTTTGTCGGTTCGCCTTTCACGGTGAAGCTCGCTAGGAAACTCTCAAAATCTGTTGCCGGAAGGGGAATTAGCTTTCTTTTGTCGACATCTATTACTGATATAACAAATCCAAATCCGGACAAATCATTCAAGAATTCGATCGGTTGAGTGCCTAACCTTATTAGGCCTTTGGGGTAGAATTCCATGAAAATCGTCAGGTCCGGATTGCTTATGATAGTTTTCGACATGCCTTTAAGAGCAAGTCCTTCAGCTCCTTCAATATCCATTTTTATCAAATCCACTTTTGGTGATCCATAACCGGCCAAGACTTGATCGAGTATTGCGGTTTCTACGGTTATAAAATTCCTAGTTTGGCGTTGGTCGGCAAGCGAGTGCGTTCCTTTATTGTTTTTAGTCAAAAACAGTTTACTTATCCCAGCTCTGTCGGACAAGGCTAGTTTTAAAGCAACCACATTCTGGAGATCATTTAAGGTTATATTTTCATTCAATCTAACATAATTGGACGGTTCCGGTTCGAAGCAAAATATTTTTCCATTTTTTCCGACTCGTCTGGCGCCGATCACGGTGTAGTATCCGATATTTGCCCCAATGTCTATAATAGACATACCACTTCTTACATGTTTACGGAAAAGAGCGGTTTCGAATTTTTCATAAGCATCCAAAGCAAGTTGGCCGGATACTGCGACATCCGTCTGGTCCAGTATTATTATGCCTTCTTCTATCCGGATACTCTCGGGAATTATCGAAAGTAATATCTTATCAGCGAGCAGCCGTAATAATTTTGGTCGGCAGAGGTCGGTGTAAACCCAGCGGGAAAAACTCGGGGGTAGCAGGAGAAGTATTTTCTTAAGTAGGGCGGACATTATGTTCGGTAATTGGTGAGAAATGTAACTCAAAATTAGTAAGATTAAAAACGCCCATAAAAACTGCCATCCGCTTTCCAATATTAAAACTTATACACCCGGACATGCTCATCCTTATATACCTCCTGAAGCTTTGAATTTTGTTTTATTGGATCTTCGCCTCCAAGTAATTTTTCATTCGGCCCATAGTAGACATAGTCAAGCTTAAAAGCGGGCTTCATACCATCGAGCTTCGAGTATTGTCTTATCTTCTCATCGATCAGCTTCGGGGGAATAATTCTCTTGGTTTCATCAAAATCAACAAAAAAACTATTGAGCTTATTCCCGTAGAAGGTATTCTGAAAAAGATAAGGGCTCATTTGTTCATGGTAAGGCACCCCCTCTTGGTTGGCAAATAACTGCCTGACTCCATCAGGCGAAACATTGTAGAGTTTAATGAGATAAAAAAATCTTTGCCAAATTTCTTCGTTTGAAGCGACGGTATTGATACTAAAAGGAAGAAACAATTTGTTGTCTATATAAAGCTGCATGTCGAGGTTTGTTAGGGGCGATAAGGTACCTATCACCGTCGTTTTAGTGAGATTATCGCGTATCCATCGGTAACTTGCTGCGCGATCGCTAGGTATGACATGCCGCGCCTGAGTAAGGCGTGCTATGCGAAATACATAAAATATTTCTAACGAAAAAAGTAGTACGAGGACAACCACTGATCCTACGGTCAACATTCTAAATGAGATACGTTTCAAATATCGCTCATGGAAAACGATGGCTGCCATAGTTAAAGATGCATACGCAAATGGAATCGCTGTTCGTCCCCAATGATCTGGTTGAGGATTCATACCTATTAAAACCTGCAAATTCAAAGTAACAAATGTAGGTACTAAAAACGCGATAAGATACATTGCTGAAACGGAATCACGCTTCCGGAGCGTATAATATACCATCACCGCAAAGAGAGCAATACGTAGATAAAATTTCCATGTAAAAAAACGGACACTGTGCGATATCTCTACGCCAATTCGTGAAACAATATCATGGTACTGTGGAAGATGGGTAAGAGTAAAAAAATTCGCCCAATAAAAAGATGACAGAAAAAGACCAATCGCAATAATACCGGCAATTTGTTTCGCTGCCTCCCACTTGCGCGCGACTAACAAAAATGAAAACAAAAACCCAAGACCCGTAAAAAATGATACCCAATCGTACAAATAGGTATAAAAGAGGGAGCCTGCAAATATACCCGCAAGAATCATGAACGATGTACGCCTTTTCTGTATTGCAAGATAGGTGAAATACGCAGCCAAGAGATAGAAGGGCATGGTTATTTGCGGATATTCAAATCTCCGGAATATAAAACCTACGAGAGGGGGTTTGAACAAATGGTGCAACTCCCAAAATGGTAAATTTATGACAAAAATAAAAAGCGAGGAGACGAAGAGAGAGAGAAACTTTCTTTGTGAAAACATGAAAATAAACGAATAAAACAGCAGGAATATGATCGGCGGAAAAAGAAAATCGGAAACAATAACGCCCGCCTTCATAGAACCCAGTAGTCGTGACAATGTACCCATGACAATCGGATTCAACATGGGCATAGGCGCAGGACTGCCTTGATATTCAATAAGGTTGATGTCGCCTACCTTCCACTGCCCATCGTAGACGGCTTTCGCGCGAGGAAAGTACACCGTCGCAGTATCATAATCTGCTGCGACCGTGACGGGCTGATACTGCTCTGCGCCTAAACTGCGCAAAAACACAAGGTGCTGCCCACCGAATACCATACTCACCGCCAATGCAACGATGAATACCTTCCAATGGGATTTAATAACATTCGCCATATATATTGAAAAAGATTGACTCTCTAAGTTTTATAGCATACCACAAAGTAATCCTCCCAATCAATTGATTGTCAATTATGTTCGTGGACTTGAACATTGACGTCATGTGGAGTATTTGGTACACTATGCAATAATATATCTGTATGATCGATGATACACAGATGAAGCACCACCCGTTTTTGGAGTATTTTATTGCCAATATCCCATTCCTCCAAAAGCTCCCCACCCACTTTATTTTTTTTGCCTTCTTCGGCGGTATAGCGACCATTGTTGACTGGGGTATTTTTTACATCACTCACTACCGGATCGGCTGGCATTATCTAGCGGGCGTAACGCTATCATTCGTCTTTGGATCCCTCATAAGTTTCCTTGGTAATAAATATCTCAATTTCTGTGATTCGTCAAAAAGGGTTCTTCTTCAATATGGGATATTCATTGGCGTAGCAAGCAGCGGTCTACTAATCACATACGGTATCCTTACTATTCTTATCGGTCGTCTTGGGCTTCACGCAATGCTCGCGCGAATGATTTCCACATTCCTCGTCCTATTCTATAATTATTTCTCCCAAAAAAATATCACATTCAAACGATCGCTTACACTCTAAGAATACCAATCCTGACTATGTCAAAAATCTCCTTTATATTTCCCGTATACAACGAGGAAGAAAGTCTCCATGCGCTTTTTACCGAAATGCAAAAATTAATAGAGCGTCTGCCCAATGATGAGGTAGAATTGGTGTTTATAGACGATGGCAGCGCTGACCGAACCTACATGATGCTCACCGCGCTTGGCCACGAATACCCATTCGTCAAAATGGTAAGCTTTTCACGAAATTTCGGCCAACAGATTGCCTTGACAGCCGGTCTTGACTACGCCTCTGGCGATGCCATCATTGTGATGGATGCAGATTTGCAAGACCCGCCGAATGTCGCGCTCGAACTGATCAGTAAGTGGCGAGAGGGCTATGCAGTGGTATACGCAAAACGCCGAACGCGCCATCAGGAGGAGGTTTTCCTCAGAAAAATCGTAGCACATCTATATTATCGGCTCTTAAACGCCCTTTCCGACATTCCCATACCCACGGATACAGGAGATTTTCGATTGCTCGATCGGAAAGTGGTTGACGGACTCAAACTTTGCCGAGAGCACAGCAGATATATCCGCGGTCTCACCTCTTTTGTGGGATTTACACAGACCTCGGTCCTCTATGACCGGCATAATCGCTTTGCCGGTCAATCAAAATACACCTTGCTCAAATTGTTTAAACTCGCGCTAGATGGAATCATGAGTTTTTCCGTAAAACCGCTCAAGGTTATTTCATATATCGGCTTCTTCATCTCCTTATTCAGCTTTCTTGGGGCAACATACATCACATTAAAGAGAATCTTTTTCCAGCAATACACCGTTCCGGGCTTTACATTAACCATCATCCTTCTTTCATTCTTCAGCGGTATGCAGATACTGATCTTGGGGATCATAGGCGAGTATATCGGCCGTATCTATATCGAAGCGCAAAATCGGCCTCTATACTTAATTAAACATAAAATAAACTTTCCCGATACATAACCTTCTATACTGTCGCCCGGCTTGTCAGGAATCCTCATGATCTAAAAAAATCTGAACCCAGCAAATTGTATTTTCCAAGTCGTTCTTCTTTAAGCTCAAAGGTCGTAACATCCCCTTGACGATCCCATTTAATCTCATAGGTTCGTTTAAAATTTCGCTCTAAAAAGCGCGCATTGTTGGTCCTGCCATCAACAAGGATAAAGGTGCCGGGTAAAAATGTCGGCTCCATGGTTAGAAGATCTCCGGACATTACTGTCCGCTCATCGCACTGAAAGCTCATCCCCCGAAACGTTCCTTGCACGTCTTTGGGCGCAGGTCCGTCAAGATAAATAAAATCCGGAACAATATCCGGTAGTTCTTTATAATAGTGACAGATCTGCCCGTTATATGTACCGATTTCAACCTCGCTAAAATACAAATGCACTCTATCTTTAAGCGCGGACGGAAGTTTAGCTTGCACATGCTCAAGCCACTGCTTTGAAGCGTCAACCGAAAACACCTGGAACATGAAGCGATTGCGTATCTCCGGAGAGGAACCAAGCGTTTGCCAGTCGCGCTCGTTTTTTTGCAAAGCATCCGCGATAATCACTGTGGAATATCCTACGCCAAATTCCAGCACCGTAAAACACTTGCGCCGGTGTATCAACTTGTGCAAACGCACCAGATCATCGGCCTGGGGGGGCATCGGCGCTCCGCCACCGCGCACCATATCAAAAACCCCCTCTTGATAATCCGCTCCCTCGCTAAAATTAATTAACTTCTCCAGCCCTTCTTGCTTAATATATTCTTGATGCTTTTCGTATTGCTCGCGCGTACTTGACATAGGTAAAATAATTATCTCCCAACATCATCCCAAGTGATCTGCGTGTCTTTTCGTATATCGCGCGCGGCAACTTTTCCAACGACATTATAGTAATCAGCCGCTTTTATCTCCCCGGTACCCGGCCGCTTTACCCAGATATTTTCCTTGGTGAACTGACCGCCTTTCTTAATATCCTGAATGGAAACTACGCACGCATAGGCAAAATCAATCGTCGGCTGTTCCTCTTTTAAGATCTCCTTGTGTCCGCCGAGTGCTTTATAGATCGCTTCGGATCCGACAATAAGCTCGCGAAGTTCTTGGGGGTCAATGGAGACCGCGATATCCGGGCCTGGCCATGATCGATCCGAAGTAAAATGCTTCTCTAGAATACTGGCTCCAAACGGGACCGCTCCAAGACAGGTATAGATTCCAACCGAATGATCGCTTAATCCCACGACCGCGTCCGGAAATGCGTTCTTAAGTTCAGTAATTCCTCCCAGTCGTACTTTCTCATAAGGAGTCGGGTAAAGCGAAGTACAGTGCATTAGCGCAAAAGGAACATTCGCTCCTCTTAGTATGGCGACGCTCTTGGCAACTGAAGGAATATCGTTCATTCCGGTGCTCAAAATAATCGGCTTTCCAAATGCCGCGACATGTTCAACCAACGGATAATTATTACATTCTCCTGATCCGATTTTAAACCACAACACTCCCATCTCGTTTAGTATATCGGCTGCCGCTCGAGAAAACGGTGTAGACAGATAGATCATCCCTTGCGCTTCAGTATAAGATTTCAGCTCTTCGTGCTCTTTCCGAGTCAAGCCGCATCGCTCCATAATCTCCCATATCGACTCTTTCGTATGTACGGGAACTATTTTTTTTGCCACTTGCGCCATCTCATCCTCAAGCACGTGCATTTGAAATTTCACGCACTCCGCGCCGCTTTTTTTCGCGTCGCGGACCATCTGCTTTGCTTTTTCCACATCGCCTTCGTGGTTAATGCCGATTTCCGCAACCACAAAAGGGCTATACTCGGGACCGATTTTTCTGTCGTGAATTTGAAGGAATCCGGCCATGTTTACATGCACAAAAATTAATCTACAAACCGCTTTTGAATCGGGATATTTGAAAAATCTAGACGCTTCAGAATCTTGATGATTCGTTGGGCAGACCGGCCGTCGCCATACGGATTCTTAACCTTAGACACCACCTTCCTAAAAGACGAATCATATAAAGCTTTCTCCAAACCCTTCCTAATCTCTTTATTGCTATACCCAACATCAATGACATTTCCCGGTCGTTCTCGGCCCTGTTGGCGTGTACCAATGTTGACGACTGGAATTTTAAATGTGGCTGCTTCATGAATTCCGCTTGAAGAATTTCCAACCAGGCAAGCGGTGTGGCGAAAGACATTTGCGTATTGCTCTGGCGACAAACTCCGAATGTATTTCATTCGAGAATTTTGGACTTCGCGTACAATGGCGCGAAAACCAGCATCATTATTGGGACAAAGTACAATCCCTTGAAGTTTTAGGGACGCAACTGCCCGTAAAGTATTTCTTATCTGCTGTCCGGAACGATCCATCTCGGTCGTAACCGGATGCTGGACAACAAGAACATAAGGATCACGCGAATTAAATCCAAATGGCGCAAGCGTGGCCATTCTCGAGGTCTTCGGAGCTTGAATCAAGGCATCAATTGAAGGACAACCTACTACAAAGATAAAACGCGGATCTTCGCCCATATGGCGGAGACGCTCTGCCGCTAGCCGAGTTGCGGGAAAATGTATATGGGCAAACTTTGATGTGGCATGACGCAATGATTCGTCAATACTACCAGTAACCTCCCCGCCTTGAATATGAGCAACCGGTATATTCATATGAGCACCGACAATCGCCGCGGCAAAATTGGCGCCGATGTCAAATCCGGTAAGAACGAGATCGGGGGAAACACGCTCGAAACTGTCAGAAAGCCGAGCTAGTATGCGCGCGTAACTGCGCGTCATTTCCGCGCCAGTATCTGGCGCTCGCTTACGATACATCGGCAAAATACCGCTAATTCGAAACCCGTCTTGACGAATAGTGCGAATATCTTCACCGTGACTCTTAAGCAGGCTTATTCCGGTTACGAACAAACGATAATCAAAAAACGGGTCGCGCCGCATCAGGGAGAGAATTGGCTTGAATCGAGAATAATCAGCGCGCCGCTCTGAAACGATTGCCACCCGAAGACGATGTCTGTTTCGATCCGCTTGCATATGCGTCAAGGTTGACTATAACTCGCACTCACACTAGCCGTACCGACCGAAGGAAATGGAATTTCCGCGCGATTAAGAAGCGCGGCGATTTCTTCCTTACTTAATCGTCGGACCGTGTCAGAATGGTACGCCTGCGACTGTAAAGGTCTGGCGCCCGGGTAGTGGTAGGCGGGGAATCCGGGAACATTAACTGAGGGAGCAATAATGAAATGGGTATCAGTCTCAAGCGCATTCGGAATTTCAGCCGGATTCAAGAGCGCTTCGGTAATATTCTCTCCGGCCCTAATCGCCCCATATGTAACCGGAACCGGTTTATCGCCGTAGCGCTCAACGCATACCTCGGCAAGATCCTTAATTGCCACGGCCGGCATTTTTAGAACGAAAATCTCTCCGCCTTGGGCATGGACTACTGCCGCAAAAACCAGCTGAACCGCATCATTGATGGTCATAAAAAAACGGGTCATATCGGGATGGGTAACAACCAAAGGATCGCCCTGCCGAATCCTTTTGATAAAGAACGGCACTACTGACCCGGCGGTTCCCAGCACATTTCCAAAACGAACCGTGGTGAACACTTTTGACTTTGACCCCTGGACATACTGGGCGGCGCAAACCAGCCGCTCGGCCAGGAGCTTGCTGGCGCCCATCGTGCTTGACGGTTGTACTGCCTTATCGGTTGAAATCATAATAAAGCGGGATACACTCGGAGTCTTTAGCGCGGCGGTAATAAGATTTTGAGTGCCAATTACATTCGTCTGAACCGTTTCAAAAGGATTGTATTCTCCTTGAGGCACATATTTAAATGCCGCGGCATGAAATATAATATCAATATCCTCACAGGCCATCAGAATCCTTTCAGAATCGCGAATATCGCCTAAAATGTAACGGATGTTAATTGAGTCGGCGAGTTCTTCCTGTAGCGCGATCTGTTTTGTGGTATCGCGCGATAATATGCGTATCACGCGCGGCTGATATTTAAGCAAATTTTTCACGATGATACGCCCTATCGAGCCGGTGCCGCCGGTTACGAGTATGCGCTTATCCTTGATCAATTCGCCAAACTTTTCATTGGTCATATTCAGATGAGATTATGGGATAACTTATCCAAAATTGTTCGCATTTTTGCCTCCGCTTCAACCCAGTCCCCCGGATTATTTATGTCGCTTGAATATTGGGGATCCATCGGGTATGCATGAACGTTATTACCATATATACTTGGATTGGAATCAAAAACAAGCCCGGGTTTAAACACATAAAGAACACCGTTGCGCTGGTACGTTTTGGGTAAATCCTGGCGACGGGAGACTGTCTTCCCTATGGAATCACCGGTAAACAGTGAAAGCCTATCGTTCTTACCGATAGTAAACTGCCAATACGGATGATACTCCGCCGGCACTTCAACCATACTTATCACTGAATCCGCCCCGGTCTTAATAAAAAGATCTATCGCCTCCCGAATGTGGAACGGCTGCACGGAGGGCGAAGTCGGTTCAAGCAGCATAGCCATGTCAGGATTGTAATCCTCCTTTTGATGAAGCCACGAAAGCGCATGTTGCACAACCGGAAGCGTCGGAGTAGAATCCTCCGCAAGCTCTGCGGGGCGCAAAAAAGGCACCTCGGCGCCAAAACGTCTCGCCACCTCGGCAATTTCTTGATCATCGGTTGAAACTACCAAACGATCAATAACTCCGCTTTTGATTGCGGCCTCAATCTTCCAAGCGATAAGCGGTTTACCACAGAATATTTTTATATTCTTTTTAGGAATAGATTTCGAACCGCCACGCGCCGGAATTAAGCCCAATACTCTACCTTTCATAGAATCAGAAATTTACGCGTTTATCGCGTACCAACCTTAACACAATAGTGTCAAGATCACCAGTGGATAAATTGTCTATCATTCCTGCGTAAGCCAATATGGCTTAATGTGATGCATTTCATCAAAATATACCAGCGTTTTTTTTCGCGCATCCCCCTCTGGAAGCGCGTCATAGATCCGCTTATATTTGCGGCGCATAATTGCCGTATAGAAGAGATAGGGATACCAATACAGCGCTTCTTTGAACGCTCGCTTTAAGGGCTTTTTATAAAACAGTACGCCGTGTCTCCGCTTAAAAAGTTTTAGATCAGGAGAAGTCTCCTCGTAATATTTCCGAACTAAGGGATATTTGGTAAACCCTAGATCATGCAAAAACGCGGCGCGCAGATGATGCAAAGATGGGGTTTGCGCGGCGTTCGCGTGTAAAAATCCGAAAGACGGCTGATATTGCCATGGGAGCTGATTAAATCCCGTAAAATCCCCGTAATGATTAAGCGTATCTTTAAGCGTAGTATAGATATGCAGCGCGCTCTTGGGTACACGCTCATGCAAAAAACACATCAGTAGGTAGTGTATCCCGCCCATATGTCCGAAATGCGGACTAAGAAACCGCGCGGTTTGGTCGTAATCAAACACGCCGTATTCTTTACACTTGGCAATATTCAAGACCATAAAATGATCATCTGTAAGTGGTACGCGATTGCCAAAATTCAACTCCAGACCGGTCAGCCACCATAACCGCACCGATACCGCCGCCGCCTGCACTTTCGGATCGGAAAACAAAGCGCGCAATTTTTCCCCGGAAAGTAGCCAGGCATCAGCATTGGTAACAAGCGCAAAATCATGACCATGTTGCTCGGCATATCTAAAAGCGTGCTTCATTCCTTCAAGCAAGCGCAGGATTGCTTTTGACATTTGGCCTACTTTGAGCATCGGAAGTCCTTCCGGATAGGCAACGTTAAAATGCCCGTCAAGATATCGCGTATACTCTTTTCTCGGAGGATCAGGGTAACCGCCTTGGGAAATCAAACGTATTTCCTCAAATATTTTCTTCCCCTCATTTTCCAATCTAAAGATCTCCGATCCCAAAGCCGTATCAGCATAATTATTCCAAACATTCCAGGCGACTGTAATCTTCATATCTTTCTCTAGGCTTGTATTAAACTATTCCAATCGTTGGAAAAACTTTTTAATCCTGCGTCAGTTAGATCATGGTTTATATTAAATTCTCGCCATGATTTTGTCAAATCAATTTCTTTGTATGGTATGGGCTTGAGATTTTCGGCCCCATACTTGAAATGTACATCCGGCACGGAAAGGCTGTTGCTACTCCATTGGTGTAAAATTTTTGCCGGCGCAGTAACAATATCTGCCTTAAGCGCAATGGCATCCAACAAATGGTCTAGAGTTCTAACGCTGGCGGTAAGCACTTCAACATGATTATCGCCTTGCTTATACATCTTGATGATATTCCCAATTAAATCCATCCCATTTTCTCCTCGGTCATCAAGCCGCCCCACAAACGGTGATACCAATACCTGACCGCGCCGGGCACCTAGTGTTGCCGCATATACCGCGGCCGCTTGCGCTTGGGTAAAACAGAGCGTCATATTGACACGCATTCCCTCTTCCACCGCGTGTTTAGCAGCCTGCAAACCTTCGGCTGTGGTGGGAAATTTTATGTGCGCGTTGGGGATCCAATGATACATCTGCCGTCCTTGCGCAAGCATCTCTTTTGCACTTGTATTTTTATCAGCGTATACCTCAATGGAAATTGACCCCTCCGGTATAAGTGCTGCTAATTCCTTCACCACCTCTCGGTAGAATTCATAGATTTCTTGTACGCTGAACTTTTTATTTTTGCTAAGCCGTGCTTTCACTTCAGCATTTCTAGAAATAAGAGTGGGATTCGTAGTCTGGCCGTCTAAAAATCCGAGCAACTCAAGAATTTCCCGCGTTTCCTTAGGATCGCCACCATCGAGAAATATTCGCGTATTCAGCCCGGTTGATCGCATATCCTAATCTATGAAGGGTAAGCAAGCTTAAGAAAGCTACAAACAGCTTCAAACGCATGCTTCATTTTCTGTTCAAAACTAGCGGGGTTTTCTATTATTCTTATATTCGGATGTCCTTGCCATATCGCCCGAAGATTTTTTTCATTCCAGCGCGCCTCCTCAAGACCGGCATAACGGGCGGGCATGTCTAAGTTATAAAATTTCTCCGCGCCCTCCGCCGCCGTTACCATATGAACTACTAAATCATAACTATCTCTTAACTCCTCAAAATTCCAGCCATGCTTTTTTATAATCGCATTGAATTCCGGAACCGGCATATAAGCGGCGAGGTCTATAACGCCGCGATCGAAAATAATAATCTTTTTATCACCTTCAGCCTCTTGGGCCATTTTATCAAAAATACTTTCCCAAAAAAGCTGCGTTTTAACATAGGCTCTTTCAAAAGGCCCGTATCTTAAGGGGCGTATCTTATTCGGTAAAAGAGCGGCGTCAATAAGTATTGCGCTTACTTCAGCCGGAAGAACGCAATGAAAACCCAGCTCTTTAAGTTTTTTCCCCACATAGTTTATCGTGGTAGTTTTACCGGCACAGGGTCCGCCGGTAAAAACAATTCTAGGAATTTTTGTCATCGCCTGTGATTTTTTCACCTTTTTCATGCTACAAATGCGGTTATGCCGCAAATAATGATTTAAATTTATCAAGCTCCTGGGGAGTACCTAAATTAAAATGAAATTCAACTGGAAAAATCCTAATGTTGGCACCCTGTTCAATTAAAATATTGTATGTCGGGGCGACATAAAATTCTCCTTTTACTCTTATATTATTTTTAATCATATATTCAGCAGATTCTATAAAGTATTTTGCTTTAGTAAAATAATAACAGCCGACGGTTGCCTTATCGGAAATAACTTCTTTTTCGGCAATCCTTTTGGCATATCCTTTTTCATCCGCCTCAACATAACTTAAAGCGCTGGAATTTGAAGCAAAATAAAAAATTCCCCCTTTATCTGCGGAGTCCAGTTTGCCCTTAACTTTATCCATGTCAATATAAAATAAGTTATCGCAATTTACAATCATTAACTCTTGTTCTGGATCTAATTTATCCTTTGCCAAAAGAACCGTGCAAGCCGCGCCCTCTGTAAATTGCTCAACCGCTATTACTTCGCACTTTCCATATAGATCTTTTAAACGCTGATCAAGTTTGTTACTATCAATATGCTCTTTTAAAGCCAAAAAAATAAATCGGGGATCCGTGATTCCGCGCAGACCATCCGTTGACCATTTGATCAATGGCTTTCCTAAGACTTTGATTAGTGGTTTAGGTTCGGAGTAACCGGACTCTGAAAATCTCTGTCCCCGGCCGGCAGCCGGAACGACTATTTGCATAATTTCATAAAACTTCTTAATTCCAAGGGACGATCAGTGCATATTCCGTCCGCTCCCCATTTTATTAAATCCTGCCAGGTTTCTTGATAGCCATCCTCGGCTTTTGGATGACCAACTGCTCCGGCTAAATCAGGTGAAATGCAATATACCAGCTTTCCTTGTGCATGGCACATATCTATAAATTTTTTGGAATACAGTTTTCTATATTCATCAGCCCAAATAATATCAACGCCATCTGATTCTATGGCCTCCTCCAGGTCATAAAATCGGTCATGATATTTTTTATCGCCAACTGATACTCCTATTTTTATATTTTTATTCCTCCTTTTTAATTCCCGGCAGTAACTCCGAGCTACATCAAATAAAAAAACTTGATTGGTAAAAGGAGTAAGGAGAGCAATAATCTTGTTAAGTGAAGAAGTTATCTTCCAGTCATCATATTTACAATGAATGGCCATATATCTTGTACCATAGCCCTTTAATATAGTCAATGCATCTTTTAATTCCAGTAAAACTTCGTTAGCCGAAGGCGGATCATGCTTAATCACAAAATTACCGTTTTGAATACGAATATCGGTTTCTAAATCAAAATCTGCCTCCAAGGCTTTCTCCAGCGCTACTAATGTATTGGCTTCTTGCTTAACCTTCCATAATCCTTTGTGGGCAAAAATTCTCATAAAATATGGCTGTAGATATTATCCTCGCGGCGAGGATCTTTGGGTCTGGGACCTTTTGGATATGCCGCCTCAACCCAACTCTTTACTGCCGGCCTTAAAAGATGTCTCCTTTTTAATAAAAAATCTAAAAAGAGACCATCAATCCTTTCTTCGTTATGTTCGTCATAAAATTTTAGATTCCGCATCGCCTGACTAATCTTTGCGCTTCGCAACCCCTCAATCCTTTTAATCATCGGTAAAAATTGCTCAAAAGGCACTTTTGTATCTCTCACCAGTTGAAGTAGAATCGGACTACCAATACACCATCCCGTATCAGCTGGGTCGTCAATACTGTAAGCTTCCCCATAAGCGCCAAGCGATAAAAGATAATCGCTTTTAAAACCTGGACCGCATAAATGATAATCAATAAAATAAACCTGCTGATTGTCGCCTACTATATAATCCCCATCCTTGCGGTCATAATTACCAATCCAAATATTAAAAACCAGATTATCCAAAATTTCTCCAAGATTTATTATATCGCTCAACTGCCGATGATTTAAAAATTCCGAAACCGAAATACCTCTAAAAGCAGTTAAGAAAACAAGGTCGTCTATCCTTTGAGAAATATCTGCTAAATCTAAACCTGATATTCTTTTAGCTGGAATTACTTGGGGCGCTAAAACCTTATGCTTAACTAAGGCGGCTAAGCGATAGGCCAGCATAGCTCGGGAGTTAAGGTCTCTAAAATCCACACCCTTTTCTAAAAGAGATTTGGAAATCTTGCCCACCAACCGAGCGCCAGTTAAATTTCTTTTTAGAAGGAAATTCCGATTATAGGTCTTTCCGATGTCTTCTATATACGAATAATAAAATAGCAATTCTTTCAATCTTCTGATATTTCTGGAAATAAAAGAATTCATGCTATTTTTCCAGTACTTTCTCCAAAATAAACTTCTTAATGGACTCTTTATCTAATCCGTAATGGCGCATGAGCATATCGGGCGTTCCGGACTGACCAACCCATTCCTTCTCTGGAAGATGACTAATTTCCAAATCGGTAGTTCTTTCATCCTGGATATATTCGCAAATCGCTGAATAAATTCCGCCGTAAGGGGAATGTTTTTCTACAACCAATAATTTCCTGGCGGTGTGAAATACCGCGCGTAGAGTTTCTTTGTCTAAGGGTTTAATGGTAGACAAATTAATCACCCCGACATCTAGAGCATGTGTTTTGTAGAGGTCTTTGGCGGCTTCAATCGCAAACCAGGTATACGGAGAACCAGCCACAATAATGTTGGCGTCCTTACTAAGATTTGCTAACCAGCCCGTCTCGGTGCGATCCTGCCACTTTTCCGTCCGCGGATCCCAGGTTTTATTTATCCCGATTTTACATCGTACATTTTCCTCAAAAACAAGCGGCATTTCCTCTCTGGCTACAAAAAGGAATTTATAACCCGGGGTTAACAGGGCCTCACGGGTCAGCGCTTTTGCTTCATTATAATCCGCGGGCGCCAGAACAATGGAGTTGTAGAAACTCCGCGCAATAGCGTAATGATTGTAAGGAGTGGCGGACATACCATCCTGCAATAATCCGTCCTGCGTCCCAACAATAAGCATATTCTTGCCAAACGGGGCGATATTTTGAAAAATCTGATCAACTGTCCTTAATAGGACAAAATTGGTAAAAGTCATAATAATCGGCGTCTTGCCGGAAAACGCCAGACCCGCGACCGCATCCATGGCATGCGGTTCCTGCACTCCAAAGTTGTAAACCCGCTCCGGAAAGGCCTCTCTTATTTTGGACGCCCTGGTGGAGATAGCCAACTCCGGAGCGATAACCACCAATCGATCATCCCCTTCTCTCATCAGCTCCAGGATCGCTTCTGCCGGCGCGGCGCGCGGCGCCTTTTCCCGTGGGAAAAGCTTCAAGGATTCTTCCCGCGCGCGTTTTTCCCGTTCCCTGAAGATCTCGTCTTTTTCCTCGTCGCCAATTCCGAGTTCCCGACAGGCCTCCATAAACTGCTCCTTATCGGGAGGGGCGCCATGAAAATGATTATTATTCTCCATTAAAGAAATGCCTTTCCCCTTTATGGTCCGGGCAACAATGATCGTTGGTCGTTTTTGTGAGATCATCTTCAGATGTACTCCAGACGGAATTAAACGGCGATCTAGTGATGGCTCATCCCGATGGAACTTTGCCCACCACAGGGAAAAAAGCAACGCCTCCACATCATGACCGTCATCAACAGTAATAACATTCCAACCGCAACTTGACCAGCAATCCACCAAATTACCGACATCCAAAGTTTTGCTGGTTTCGCAATCGTTGCCAAATCCATTATCGTCGCAAAGAACTGTCAGATGAGAAAGCTCATGAAAGGCAATTTGTTTCGTCGCTTCCCAAATTTGCCCCCCCTGCATTTCAGTATCTGATAAAATGCAAAAAACTGGTAACGGATTTTCCGGATTATCCAATCTCTTGGCAATCGCAGTCCCGGAGGCCAAGGAAAGACCGTGGGTCAAAGAACCAGAGGGATAAAACCCTGGAATACCAGGGGTTTCGTTTGTCGGGGGTTTAACATGCCCCTGAAATGGACTGCCCAGCATTCGGTACTTATCCAGCTCTTCCCGCGGCTGACGACCTTGCTCAACAAGCCAGGCGTACAAACAGGCCGCCGCGTGCCCTTTAGAAATAACTACAGGAGGCAAGCCCATCTCGGGATAATATGTCGCATGGTGTTCGAAAATTGAAACTAAAAGCTCCACAATTGAAAGCGCGCCGCCGGCATGTCCAGAATTGGCCACAAAAACCTGCCGCAAAATATTCTTTCTCATGCTTTTAGCCAACAGTTTCAATTTTTCTAACTTATCACCGTTCATTTTAAATTGTTCCATATTCTGATGACCAGTTATGTTCCTATTCATTTTATTAAAGCGTAAACTCGGCTAATAGCGGAAAATGATCGGAAAGCTGATTGGTTTCCTCGGTTCGCAGTATTCGCGCACTTTTTAAACTGCTACGGAGAGGATCGGTAATAAACAGATAATCAAGCCGCAGTTTTGTAAAATGATTCTGGTCTTTACAATACGCGGTCGGAACGGAATACTCAAGGGCTTTAGCGGGCTCGTGGACGGCATCAAAAAAACCGGCATCCATTATTGTTTGAATAACTTCCTTGCGGAGTTTTTTCCCCCCAAACTTATCCATCCCGGCTTTCCGCATATCCTCCAGGAGCTGGCCGTCATTATAGCGATCCAATGGCGAAAGAGAATTAAAGTCGCCCATAAAAATAGTCGGCTCTTCCCTCTTTACATATTTGGAAATGACGCCGACTTCTTTAAGTCGGATATCCTCACTAAGGTGTGATAAGTGCGCCACAATCACTGCAAGCGCTATGTTATCAAAAACAATCGTTACTTTCACTTTGGCCATCCCCAGGCCTTCGCTTATATCCGCCGTCTGGTTAAAGGGATGTTTTGAAAATATCCCGACATGGAAATTATTCGCCGATTTGTAGAATGCCTGAACGGGAAAATTCGTCTGTTTTACAAACATTTTCAATTTTGCAAAATCATCCTTATCCCAATCATAAAGCTCGGAGAGCCCCAGCACCTCGGGATTCTCGCGGTTGATAAAGCTGACAATCCTCTTAAATCGTTCGGGTTCTTGGCAACCTTCAAAAATATTGAGGAACATTATTTTCATAGTCGTCTAGGATTTGATATTCAACCAGTTTGCAAATTCCTTAAACGATAAACAATTTTTATTTGGGGCTTTTACTCGCTGAATAATTTTATCTACTTCTCCGCAATCAAATTTATCTTCAAATAAACTCCGCATTGGAGGGAAAGCAAATAATTCTTCGTATTTAAATTTTCGCTCCGGATTTTCCTTGGAAGCTTTGGCCGGATGGAGCGATCCCCAGTTTCCATAAGCGACGGGGATGAGGTTGGCTCGCAGTCCAAGTTCCTTCATGGCGTAACCCAGCATCAAAAGAAAGCGGGGCAGATGATAAAGCGGCTCTACCACAAAGACCTCTTCGGGAGAAAGCGCCTTCAACACATGCGACAATATCAAACCCTGATGTCCCGTATGCAGAGAAAGCGAATCAATCAGTACGCGCCGCTTGATGTCATCATCCTTCCAGCCCATAGATAGCAACTCTTGTTCTAATCCTTTGTAAAGATCAATTGCTCCAATGTCATCAATGACTCCCTCTCGTCCATAAACACCCCCGCTAATAAGAAGAGTAGCGTTGTCGTACCGCGAAAGCAATTTTTTTACATTTTCCAAACCTAGTAACCCGTCGGTTTCTCCCCAAATAATTACTTGACTCCACTGTCGGTCTTGCTTTGGCGGAAACGGTTTCTCCTTCATGATCCACTCTACAAGATCGACTAAATCTTTCCAGGTATCATTGATAGACTCGAGTCCGGGTTCAAGGCGTTTTTCGTTTTCTGCTATAAGCTGGGTGATCATGATATTTCTTGAGTTGCTGAAAAATTAATTTAGCATGTTCTGTTATCTCTTTCAAATCCCCTTCTCCACATACAAATTGAGCCATTCTGAAAAATACACCAGACGGTTCTCATTTCTATGATACTCGCGTTCGGGATATTCTCGATGCCGTTTTGGTTTATGCCAATATAAATCAAGAGACGCCTGATCAACAACAACAATGTGTTGAGCATAGGTCTCCCATGAATCCTCGAGAGTCCCTTTTAGCGTCCGTCCAATCCGCTTGAGAAATTCGGAAAAAAGATAATGTTCTGGGATGAATATTTTATCTCTTGGCTGATCTCTGACCAATGCAACATCGAAATACAATAACATATCTTCGATAGCGCCAGACATAAACGTATCCGAGGCATGATAGAGTTTATACTTAAATGTCGCAAAGCACAGATTAACGATACGCTGTTTTTGAAGAGGGTAATGATGATTAAGCGGAAAAGTTTTTATTAAGTTCAGAAGGAACTTCCGACTATTGGGATTGTAAACTCTTTGATCCGTGCGATTCTTTATCACATAATCAACTCCGCTGTCCTTTGCGCGCTGGATGCCAGCGGCCGTGGAAATAATTTGAAAATTTACATTAGACGGCCCGGGGTAAGTCGGTTTTTTATTCAAAAGAACTTCGGCGCCTTCTTTTCGTAATCGATCAAGATATTCCGCGTCTTCATCATCCCAGGTTGAAACAATAACCGGCGTGTTTGGAAATATTATCCGATAAAACTTTAGGGTTTCTAGGGTAAAATCCGCCTCTTTCACAATCGGTCCCTGCAAAACTACCGCGAGGTGTGCATTATCAGTAGACGCATCGCGTACTAACGCGTAATCCTTCGCATACATCGGACGACGATGCAAGGTCGTTAATTGACCTCGCATTCTCTCAATAATCCGCCATAAAAAAAATAATTTTTCCTTCACCCTAATCAATACGAAAGTCCTTTTCATACTGAATTAAATTTTTTAAGAAATATTTCCAGGTCTTCTGGCGTACCAAGGCTCCACATTTTATTTATCGGGAACATGCGGATCTTTTTATTCTCCTGAATAAGTTCATTGAACACCGGGCAAATGTAAAACTCGTTATTGACACGGAGATTTTTTTGGACCATTGTCTTTGCGGCCTTGACAAAATCCAGACCTTGTTTGTAATAATAGATCCCCGCTGTTGCATCATCGCTAATCGGACATTTCTCGGCAACTTCCTCAACAAATCCATTTTTACCTCGTCGCGCAAAACTCCAGCGGGGATGAGTGGATTTAAAAGTTACGATACCGCCATCGCATTCCTCATGTGCCATGGCGTAAAAAAACGCATTGCTATCCCATTCGATGACTTGGTCTGCATTCGCAATCACGAGTGGCCGATCATTATTGATATACTGCTCGGCTAGAAGCGCCGTACACGCCGCCCCTTCCGTAATCCCCTCCGTCTGTATAACTCTACATCCCGGCGCAATAAGATTCAACAAGTACCCCATCTGATACTTTTCAAAATGTTCCTTTCTTACAATGAACACAAAATTGCCTTCCGTATTTAAGTTTTCCACGACCCATTGAATCATCGGCTTACCCCCAATTTCAATCAAGGGTTTAGGGAAAGTGTATCCGCGTTCCTGAAATCGTTTTGCCGCGCCGGCCATTGGTATTAGAATTGTGGCATCGCGCCCTTGCCACTTTGGCATAAACTTACGCGTTTCCGCATGATGTTCGGCCTCTGCTATTGCTTCCTTAATACGCTCATACACTACCTCTTCTACGCCCTTTACAGCGCAAAGATAGGCGCCCGCGTCTATAGCCGCCTGACGGCCATAATGCGAATCTTCTACTACCAGACATTCCTTCGGTAGCGCTCCCGCCCTGATCATGGCCGTTAAAAATACTTCCGGATGAGGCTTGGGACGGCCGACATCTTGATTGGAAAGATAAAAATCCACATATTCCAACAATCCTCGGCGTAAAAGCATCATCTTGGTAGATTCTCTAATGGCATTGGAACAGACAATAATCGCGTATCCTTCCTCGCGCAGGCGCTTAAGCACCGAGCGCATCCGCTCATCCGCGTCCATTTTATTAATAATCTCCCAGGTCTGTTTTTGTTTTTCCTTCCAGATGGAATCATGAAGTTCGCTTGGAAGTCCTTTCTGCTCGGTAAGCATCTGGAGTTTCTTTGAGGTGGGCAAGGCGTCGTAGGTTGAAAGGTGCTCCTCGCGAGTAATTGCATACCCAAACTTTGCCAGGGCATTATTCATGGCCTCATAGTGTAACTCCCGCGCCTCCACCAACACCCCGTCAAGATCAAAAATGATATACTTAATCATAGCTTTCCTGTGATTATTGGAATTTCTATAATACCAAATCTCCATACGGCCAGTCAAGTCAGGCCGTGCAGGGTGGCTGTATTTAACACTACTAGAACATATCTGACGCGGAAGCTCTTTTCTTTTTTAAAAACTTAACCTATACTGTGTATACTTATGTTACTAATCCCATCCCGTATCAAAATCAAAGGAATCTTGATTGACCTAGACGACACACTCTATCCTTATCCGCTTTGCAATGAGGCCGGGATTCAGGCAACCGTAAGTTATCTTGCCAGCAAGCTTAAAAAACCGTCAGAACAGGTCCGGCAAGCATTCTTGGATGGCCGCGCGGCGACAAAGGAACTCCTCAAAACTGCGGCCGGGGAACTTGCGGCTTCACATCATCGTCTGCTTTATCTTCAAAAAGCAATTGAAGGGATGTCGGGCAGGACCAATCCGGAATTTACCCTTGTTGCCGAGCAAGTTTTCTGGGAGGCGTATCTTGCCCGCATGGTACTTTTTCCGGGAGCACTGGAGTTTCTTGAACGCGCCAAGGCGCAGGAAAAAATGATCGCCATCATAACGGATATGACGGCCCAAATGCAACTTAAAAAAGTGGTTCAGCTGGGCATTGCACACCTTGTAGATTTTCTGATAACTTCCGAGGAAGCCGGGCGTGATAAACCGGATCCTGCGGCGCTTCATCTCGCGCTCAAAAAAACCCGCCTGTCTCCCCACGAGGTAGTTATGGTCGGCGAAGATGAGGCGCATGATATTGCCGCGGCGCACGCGGCGGGTATTACAGCAATTGCCATCCACAAAAATCCCACTGACGCATCAGTTCCTTTTGCTAAAAATTTTCAAGAACTTATTAAGATTCTGGATGTATGATTATTGTCCGCCATCGCATCAACACTATCAAAGAATTAAACAAGGTGCCGGAACAATATGGCGTAGAAATTGATGTGCGCGGCTACGCCGACAAACTGATACTCAACCATGAACCTCTCCGCTTAGGAGATGAATTGGAAGAATATCTAAAGCACTTCCATCACCGCTTTATTATGTTTAATATAAAAGAAGCTGGCGTAGAGGAAAAAACGATCGCGTTGGCAGAAAAATATAATGTGCAAGATTACCTGCTGATGGATGTTGAATTTGACTTTATTTACAAAGCCTCGCGCCAAGGATTTCGTAAAATGGCAATCCGCTATTCCGAGGAAGAATGCCTTGATACGGTACTAAAGTACAAAGAAAAAATAGATTGGGTCTGGATGAATACTTTTACAAAACTTCCCCTTGATGAAGGGACGGTTGAACAACTTCAAGGATTTCAAGTAGGGCTGGTGTGTCCAGAGCGCTGGGGCAGACCGCACGATATTCCGGTGTACATTGAGCGCATGAAGCGGCTCAACTTTCGCCCGGATCTGGTCATGACTGCCGCGCCGTATGTTGAGCTTTACGAAAAAAGCGGGCTATGATAATTGCTACCTATACTTTATCGCGTACTCACTCTTTGCAAAAACATCCAAATCTTCGGGCGTGCCTAGCGTAAGCCATACTTCTGCGGGGACGGTTTTTACGCGCTTCCCTGCTGCAAGGAGTTCATTATATGCCGGACACATATAAAACTCTTGATTCGAACCATGTCTAAGATTTTTTTTAATCATTTGTTCGGCCGCCCAGACAAAATCCCGGCCTTGCGTAAAATAATAAATCCCGACGGAAGCGTGAGTAGAGATCAGCTCCTTCTCCGCGGTACGAATTACCTGGCCGCGTTCATCCGTCTGTGAATACGAAAAAGCCGGGTTAGTAGATTCAATGGTAGGAATGAGTCCGGCGATCTCCCCTTTGAGCGCTTGCTCGCGCGCTTGTTTAAATTTCTCGCACAAAATAAAATGGTCGCAATCCATAAACAAAACATCTTCCTCCGTATCAATTAACGGTTTGGTTAAAAGCGCGGTACAAGCTGCGCCTTCAGTTACCTCGGGGGTAAAACATACTGCAATTTCCGAACCAATTATTTCCCGGAGTTTTTTACTAATCTGATTTTGATCTTCTTGCTCTTGCAAACAGACAAAGATGCAATCTTTGGGGTCAAAATAAACCATTCTTTGAATAGTTTCAATCGCCCAGGCCACCATGGGTTTTCCCGCCACCTCAATAAGCGGCTTGGGTAGCGCAAATTCCGGACGCAGATGCGCGACTTTCTGAAACCGACTCCCCCGACCAGCTATTGGAAACACTACCTTCATACCATGTTTACTTAATCACGGTGACTCCCCCGTCCATATTAACTTCATAGATTCTGTCGGCATGCTGTTTCACAGAATCACGGTGCGACACCACGATTATGGTTTTCTTGCGTTTCAAAGAAAACAATAAATCATGAATAAAAATCTCGGTGGCGGTATCCAAATTGCTGGTTGGTTCATCAAGAATTAAGAGTTCCGGATCGCGGTAAAGCATCCGCGCCATCAGCAGGCGCTGGCGCTGGCCTGCGGAAAGATTGCCTCCGCGCGCGGAAATTTCAGCATTGATTCCACCGGAGTATTCTTTCACGTGCTCAAGAAGTCCAACATCATTGAGTAATCGTTCAACTTTTACAAGATCAGGGTTATCCTCAAGAAATGCCACATTCTCAATCCAAGTGCCGGACACCACTACGCTCTCCGGCCTCAAAAGGGCTAAATTTTTCCTCCACTGCCGCCAATCCAACTCATCATAACCCACCTGTCCCAACCGCACCAATCCCTTGTGCGGGTTGCAGAATCCGCAGATTACGTCCAGGATGGTACTTTTACCCGTACCGCTTTTGCCGACGATACATACTAGCTCGCCGAGCTTTACCTCAAAATTCACATCCTGAAGCAAATTTTTTGAATCATTGTAGCGCAATTCCACGCCCTTAAATACCACACTGGCGTCTTTGGGTAAAAATCCCGGTCGCGGAGCAGGTATCAATTGCTCCCATCTCATGATATCCAGTTTGATGTCCGCCGGGCTTTTCACTACAATTTCGCTAAATTTACTGATCGTGGTATTGATTTTGGGAGCGGCGCGGTAAAATGCATAAAGTATCAAGAGAATAGTCGCATTGGGTATGTTAAAAATAGTTTTCCAGATAAACACGGTTGACAAACTAATTAAAAACAACAACGGCTGATAGGATTGATGCATTACGGCATCGACCTGGGCATTGCGAGTTAGGGATTTGAAGGCCTTTAAAACCAACTGTTCCGCGCGATCTAAAAAAATCTTTTTTTTACCGAGAAGCAGTCCCCGCAGATCCGAGAAAAATTCCGAGATGTGCTGGGCAACTTCCAGATTTTTTTGCTTGGCGATCTTGGTATAGCGCACGCGCATCCTTAACGTGACCGATTGCATTAAAAGCATGATGACCGCCAGAGGTACCAACAAAAAAATCGCGTAGTAGGAAATGAATAGCACGATCATTATGTAAAATAAGCACAATATACTATCGCTCAATAAATTTGCGACGGCGTGACGAATACTGGTTGAATACGACAGATTACGCACAATCATGGTTTCGGCCTCGCCAGGATTGAGTTTTGCGCTTTGTTTAAATTCAACCGCTAAAATATTGCCCAAAAAATCGCGAGTTAATTTTTTTGACCACTTAACCATGTCATTTAGAAAAATCGTTTCGTTTAAAATACCCATCAGCAGCTGCACTACCACCAATACCAAATAGGTCCCAATAATAACTGTCGGGCTGACGCCCTGAACTAACTTAATTACCGGCGCGGGAAGGCCGGAAATTTCCTCCCCCAACAATATCCCTACCGCGGGTACGAGCGACGAGATCCCAACAAGTTCCAATATTCCAATTATCACCGCCACAATCACCACCCGCGTATAAGTACGCGGATGTTCTTTAAAGTACGAATAAACGAGTAGCAACCCGGTTTTCATGATAAGTGCGTTTTTTACGTTTTATCGGTATATTTTTTATGAATCTCGAAATTCACTCGGCCAAGCGCGCTTTTTAATAGGCCCCCGATACCTTGAGCCAAGCGTAGAAGAGGCGCTTCTTTAAGAAATGGGAAACCGTCCACACTACGACCGGCGGAGCGGTTCTGCGAATGTGTTTTTACATATTCGGTAAGCAAGCGGGTCTTATCCGGACCGTTTTTGCGGAGCAAAACCGCGCGTAGATAATGCAGGCGCGGATCACGCCCGGGATCGCAGGATAGAAACCCGCGCATCGTATCAACAAGATAGGGCGTCGGGGCAAATCCGCGCGGACGCGTACGCCCGTAGAGATCGCGCAACTTACTACCGTCATCATATACATGCACGGCCCCGTAAGGCATAATCGCTTCCAAAAATGCAATGAGCTCCGCCTGCACACCGCCTGCATCGGTAAAGTGGGAGTAATACGACACCCTCCCAATCCGCTCCGGAGCGCCAAGTTCAATACACCGCTTTAAATTAATAACAATAAAATCCGCGTCAATATAAGGCGCTTTTGGACTGAACAATCCGGCTTTGGCATATATTTTTCCGACGCGAACTGAAATTGCCGCCTGCTGTACTCCTTCGCTTTGAATTAAATTTTTTAACGCTTGCGGACTAATTGCCCAAGCGCTGCGATAAGATAATAGACAAAAATCCATCCGGCACTCCCTAGCGAAATTAAATATCGCAGTAAAAGTTTCGGCCATGCCGGAAACTTTGAGCTGGAGAGCATCTACTAAATCAAAATATTCTCTAAATGATTGTCCAGTGTGCACAGCTCTAGCCAACTGATATTCCCCATCGCTAATATTATTCCAAATCATCCCGACATTCATATCAACGTTTTAATAAGGCCTCGGTAATGTATAGATCAAGTTCACTATCAATATCGATTGATCTTTCGGTCGGCATAATATAGCCGTAGGAATTCTCCGCGTACAAAGTCTTGTGCTTTAGGAGATACTCCCACTCCGCTAGGTAAATCGCTCCGTTTAAACGAAAAAACTGCTCGAGGGCTTGCCGCGGCATATTGACATTCTCCTTAATAAAACCCTGCAGAGACAGATCTGGCGGCAAAGTATTCGCCCAAAGCGGAGAGTGTTCAACCTTGCAGACCGAAACGACTGATTGTGCCTGCTTATCCTCCATGAACGCTAGCGCCCCGCGAATATCTTCCGCGGTACGTAGTGGCGAGGTCGGCTGTAAACACATCAGCAGATCGTATTGCTTATCATGCGCGGCGAACCAATCCATCGTGTATAAAATTACTTCCATCCCCTTTACCATGTCCGATGCCAACTCGGCCGGCTCCATAAACGGAACTTCAGCCCCGTATTTTTTAGCAACCTCGGCAATCTCTTGATTGTCAGTTACTACTGCGACACAATCAAAAACTCCGCTTCGAAGCGCGGCCTCTATTGTCCAGCCGATAAGCGGCTTACCCGCAAGCATTCGCACGTTTTTCCGCGGCACTCCTTTGCTCCCTCCTCGAGCCGGAATTACGCCTAAAATACTATGCTGATTATACATAGCCGTTATTCTCCAAAGTTTTCGTTGATCGTTTGTAGGCATCCCATTGCCCTAAATCAAGCCAATCCCGGCCATATACCGGATACACACTGACATCTTCTTTAGCCGCAACCGCGTTGATTAATTCATTCATATCCATAAAAGTCCCGGGGGTAAGATATGTAAATATCCTCGGCTCCATTACATACATACCCGTATTGATAATCACGTCATGGGAAGGTTTTTCATGAATCTTATCCAGCTTGCCGTTGGCAAGCGTTAATACCCCAAACGGAATATCAATCTCATTATGACAACCGACGGCGGTAAGCGCCGCGCCGCGTTCCTTGTGCCACTTCAAAACTTCGGCATAATCAACATCGAGAATTGTATCACAATTAACCACAAAAAATGTATCCGTAAGGCGGTGACGCAGTAAAGAAAGACTGCCCGCGGTACCTAAATAATCTTCTTCTTCAACCCAGTCAATTTTATAATCAGAAGGAAATTGTTTTTCTTTCAAAAATAATTTAACGTATTCTTTTTTATAATTTAGCGTAAAAAGAAATTTGTGAAAACCATACTTATAAAAACGGCTCATTATAAACTCTATCGCGGGCTTATCGCCCACCGGGATGAGCGGCTTTGGAAATATCTTAGTAAATACATCGAGTCGCGTACCCTTGCCGCCAGCCATAATTACTATCTCGTGTTCTTGAATTTCATGCACTTTCTTAGTATCCGCCGAAGCGATAATATCCGTCCATTGAATAATATCACGTACTTTCCCCTGCTGATCAATCAAAGGAACTAGCGGGATATTGCGCTCCAACATCAACTCTCTCGCTTGTTCTTTTGCCGTCGAATCCTTAAAATCAAACGCAATATATTCGCAAAACATAATCTTCTCTACGGATTCATTAAATCCGTATCCCGCGAGCAACCCGCGGCGTATATCTCCATCAGAAATGATCCCCATCAGCCGCTCGCCTCCATCAACTATAAAAAGCATTTTACGGCCTGTATCATTGAGATGTTTAATAACATCTTTTATTGTAACAGTAGAGGGTATACAAATCGCCCGTATCTGATCTTGTGTCATACAATTTCTTTTATCATCATAAATGCCTCGGCGTGATTTACTCCCGCAATCGCGCCGCGCAGTGTCGCAAGCGCTCTGATATTTTCTTCACTCCTTGGAAACGGCGGATTGCCCAGTTCGCCTTTATATAGTCGCATAATTTTTATCTTCTCTTCTAAATAAGAAGATATGTCAGAAAAACTGTTTGGTACGAATGTGTCGGATTGGTATGGCGCGGTAAACTCGGTTTCGGAAAGGACCTCATAGGAAAGTACGCGCTTAATGCCTGGCGCGCGAAATGTTTTGATCGCGCCAAACACCGCGGCAAAAGTAATCCGATGATCGGAATGAGCATCCGACCTATTGGGAAGATATACCGTTTCGGGTTTTACCTCCGCGACTACTCGCGCAACCTCGGCTATGATATTCCGCAACGGAATCGTATCAAGGGTAGTAGTTGCGAAGTCGAGCATAAAGGTTTTTTCAAATTTATAGGACTTGGCTATGGATTCAATCTCCTCCTTGCGCGCGCGTATACGATCCTCGCTATATCCAACCTCCTGTGTCATCTTGGTTATAATCAACCAGTACACTTGATTGCCAACCGCCGTGTGTTTTAGAAGAGTTCCTCCGCAACCCAGCGTCTCATCATCAGGGTGGGGAGATACTACGAGTATGCTAGCCATATAAACGATTAGCTCCCCCCTCTTAAGGTAAGAGGGGGCAGGGGGAGTTATGAGATACCGGCAAGATTCTTTTTAACTAGCCATTGCTTATCGCTTAGATCTACTGATCGTAGCACATCTCTAATTTTTTCCGAAGTCCGGCCATCGCCGTAAGGATTTTTAAGATTGGCCACCATTTTCCGATACTCATCATTTCCGCAGGATTTGTTGACCGCCTGTATTATTGCGGCGTGTTCATCCGGCACAAACTCAACATTTCCTGCATTCAATCGCCCTTGTTGTCTATTACCAATATTGATAACCGGAAGTTTATAGAACGGCGCCTCAAGAATACCCATACTGGAATTACCCGCCAGCGCTCGAGCGTGTCGCATAAGATTTACGAAGACCTCTCGCTCAAGGTTTTTATAAAACTTTATGAATGGCTTATCTTTGTAGGCTTGAATCGCCTCTATAATATCGCACGCACCCGGATCAGTGTTTGGATGGATGGCAATTACTTTATATCCTGATTCCTTGCAAAATTGTTCAAGCGCTTGGAGGGTGATATGCATTTGATGTCCGGCATCTTTCCATTCCGAAGATAACGGATTTCTAATCAACACTATATATTTACCGTCATTGATATCGACTCCCAATATACCACTCATCTCGATTAAACTACGCTGGGGAGTCGTGCGAATAGTATCCAGTGCCGGATCACCAACATTGAAAATCCGAAATTCCTCTTCGCCAACCCGTTGCAGATTCTTTGCGTACGCGTCTGCCAGAGTAAAATGAATATGCGCTAGTTTTGAAACTGCGAATCGTATAGGGTCGTCGGCGTTTCCATATACCGGATCTCCTCCGCCAAGGTGTGCAACTGCTACATCCATATAATTTCCAACCAACGCGGCAGCGATACTCTCTTCTCTATCTCCGACTACAAAAATAACATCCGGGTTTTCCCTCTCAACCGTCTGCGCAAGCGCATGTGTCAACATTCCAACCCCTTTGACGCGCTGGGTCGTCCGATTAGTCATTAAAAGACTATCGAGCTTATCAACAACGTGAAACCCGTCCGCTTCAATCTCCCGCAGAGTAAGTCCATGCCAGTCGGACAAATGCGCTCCCGAAACAACGACGCGAACGTCAAACTGCTTATCTTGACGCAGTAAATCAATGACCGGATATAAAATATAGTATTCGCTTCTGATACCAGTTAACGCTAGAATTTTTTTTATTGACATAAATCATCTAATTCACTTTCATTTAATTTGGATTGGTCGGAAACGTCGCCGGGTATCTCCTGAACGCGCTCGACGCCCCCTTTTACAAGTTCTTCTCTTTGAATATTTCCCTCCATTAAAATCTCCAAACTCTTACTGCCACAATTGAATAAAAGATCGACAATGCTTAACTTCGAGATGAATTCTCCCCACTGTTGAGGATACTTTGGATAATGATAATCTTGGAAATACGGCTGGACGCCGGCGCCTCTGAAATCGTCCATCTTGGCGTACCGCTTGCCAAAAGCTCCAAAAATATAAGAGATAGCTCCTAGTTTTTTACACATATCGAGCACCAGATCAGATCCCTTGCCCTCAAATTTCATCTCCGAGGCCTTGCAATACCTAACCTTGATGCCAAGCTCTTTTAAAAACCATGAAAGCATATAATCAGTAAGTTCGGAAAAATATTTCCAGTCGCGCTCATACGTATCTTTAAAAAAATCCGCGTAGCTGTCCCAGAATGGAGCATGCTTATAACTAACCATGAGCGATTTAAAATGTTTTGATCTCCAATCAATTGAATTGTTAATCTCCATCTGCCCGATCTGTTTTTCTCTATAGCCGTGGGTCAAGAGCGGAACAGTGAGAAATTGTTCTCCTTGCGAAGTTTTGATAGTGTTCCGATTAAACCCCCTTCTCCGGTACTGGGCGATATCAAAAGAACAAAACGCATCGCTCAAAGCAATCTTGTGAAAAAACGCAAGCCAAGGAAGATAAGTTGGCTGATGGGCAGTAAGAATCATAGCACTGAATTCTTGAACTGCGCGGCTATAAAGTAGGCCGCGTCTTTACTAATCCCGAGATGAATCGGCAAACAGATATGTCTCCCTACGCGACTCTCCGCGTTCGGATACGGACCTTCTTTTGTGTCATACAGCTTCTGAAATGCCGGCTGAAGATGAACCAGTGGCTGATACGGCCAGTCAATAGCAATATCTTTTTCTCTCATTCTCTCCCGCACCTTATCACGATTAAGGCCCGGCTGCAAGAATACAATAAACCGCCAGTAAGCATGCCGAACTGTACCTGGAAACTGCGGAAATGCAATCCGGCCTTCTTTTTCAAGCGAACGCAATTCTTCTTGATATATCCGGGCAATCATGTTGCGATGCGCCACAAACTCATCCAGCCGTTTAAGCTGAAAGCGTCCTAAAATTCCTTGGAATTCCGTCATGCGCCGATTGCCGCCTATTTCCGAATACTGCTCTTGAGGCGCATCCACATCAATTCCTAGGTGAATTAAGCTACGGCACAGTTTCGCGACTGTCTCATTATTGGTCGTAATCATTCCGCCATCACCAGTGGTCATTACTTTCGTAGAAAAAAAAGAAAAACATCCGGCATCTCCAATCGCGCCGGCGCGCACTCCTTTAATTTCCGCTCCGGAGGCATGCGCCGCGTCTTCAATCAGCAGTATATTACGCTCTTTAAGATAATCGCGGATCGCAAAAATTTCTGGGTGAATCAAGCCGGCAAAATGCACAACAACGACAGCTTTGGTCGCCGGAGAAATCTTGCGCTTCAGATCCTCAAACGAAAGCAGGAAATTATCATCCGTGTCACAAAACACCGGCCATGCCCCAACGGCAACCGCGCTTGAGGCGCTTGAAAAAAAGGTCTGTACCGGGACAATTACCTCATCACCTTTGCCAACACCAAACGCCTTAAACACTACTTCCAGCGCGGAGGTGCACGAATTTGCCGCGACCGCGTATGGTACTCCCGTATATGCCGCAAACTCGCGTTCGAATTCCTTGACCTGCGGCCCTTTAGTAAGCATTCCTTCGCCGGCAAGAATCTTCCCGAACTTTTTCAAAATTTGTTCAATATCCTCTTGGGGGAAAAATGGTAAGGCGGTAGTGTATTTCATACATCGCGGAGTATATCTTTAATATATTGTCGTATTCCTTCTTCTATCCTCATTGGCGCAAATGCTAATCGGTTTTTTGCCTTTTCAGTATTAATACGCACATCCCATGGGGGTGAAGATGGTTTATCAATCGGCACGATCGGAGAGGATGAACCCAAAGCATCTTTTACATGTTGCGCAATCTTGGCCATCGGCAAAGAATTCGCGCTTCCGGCCAAAAACATTTCAAACTGCGCTAACTTATCTTTATTCTCTGCTACCTTACATAGTGCCTTAATTGCGTCACCAACATATAGAGCATTGCGGGCGGTCTGGCCATTGCCATATACCTCAATTGGCGTGTTGGCTCGGGCTAGTTGGACATAGGTGTAGATCATGCCTCCTAGATGATTGCGGCCGTAAAGCGATGGAAAACGCACTACTATTGCTTGCACATTCGTTCGTTGCAGTTCAATCTCAATCAGCCGTTCGGCAATATACTTGGTAAGACTGTAATAATTGTTGGGGGTGGGAGGCACATCTTCGCAAAGCTCCTTGTCCAGTGCGCCCCATACCGCGATTGTTGAGGCATAGATAAGCTGACTGGCGGACTGCTTGGCCAGCGCAATCACATTGCGCGTAGTTATAACATTGCCTTTGTAAAAATCGTCAAAGCTAATGTTGGGCGAGGAGGGCTGCTGCGCGGCAAGATGAAAAATTGTGTCAACCTTATACTCTGAAAGCGCAACTTCAACATCCTGTGTTAAATCAAGTCTACGCAAAATAAACTGTGGGTCTTTTACCACTCGATCGGATAAAAATCCTTGGTCGCGCCGTCCAATGCCGATGACCCGCTTTCCCTGATCAAACAGCGCCTCCACCAGCGCACTCCCTAAAAATCCAGTTGCTCCGGTAACCAATACGGTCTCCATACTTTCTTCTATATTTTTACAATTAAACATTGTAGACCAGACATTTCAATGATTGGTTCTGGCTTATCTTTGAAAAAATCATCAAATGCTTTTCGGACTCCCGGCGCATTGATATAATCATGCGATATTATGATTCCGCCTCTGTTCATTCTGGGATAAAAAAACTGCAAACTAGCTGCTGTGGGCTCATGCAAATCTAAATCGAGATGTACAAATGAAAATGTCTTATTCTTTATCGGCTCGGCAGTGGAGGGAAAAAGACCCTTATAAAAATACACATTTTCATATTCCCCAAGATAATGTTTCACCTGTTCCAGTTGAGCGGAAAATTGTCCTTTATGAAATTGGTTTGGATTATCCATAGCATGTAACTCGGGTAAACCTTCGAAAGTATCAAATAAATAGAGAGTTTTGTTTCCTTTGGCTTCACAGATTAATTTTGCAGACCCGCCCCTATAACTGCCCACTTCTGCAATATCTCCATCTATCTTTTCTGTTCTTTTGACCGCCATAAATATCTGATAGGCCTCATTATCACCTAACAGCATTTCATTTTCCTTTTTAATCTTTCTAACTAAACGCAATACTTCTGACCTCTGCGGATCATTGTAATAAATAATCACTCCGTTCTTCAATGCGAAAGCGTAACAAGCGAGTCCTACGATAATCTTTCTTGGAAAGGCCAGCCATTTTGCTGTTGCTAACCATTTGATGATTTTTTTTGCAATTTTCTTTATCATAACTTAGTTAGACTCTAGAATCTAACGCAACACCTATGATACCGTGGCGGTATTATCGGTAACGCGTTAGATCTATGAATTATCATCGTTTAAGTGAGGGTGAGCGAGAGGAGATCAGCAGAATGCTCGCTCAAGGATGTTCGTTTGGAGATATTGCCCGTTTCCTGGGCAGGTCTGTGAGCACCGTGAGCAATGAGGTCTCGGCCGGAGGATGCAATCGGTATGTATACCGAGCAGCCACTGCTCACAGGCGTGCCCAGAGAAAAGCCAGAAAGAGAAAGCTGTGGAAACGCAAGATCCTTCTGGAACCTCGTATGCGCAGGTATGTGCAGGCGAAACTTCGCCTGCGTTGGTCGCCTGAGGAAATTGCTCGCAAGATTGCCAAGGAGTATCCTTTAGATATGACTATGCGCATATCTCCGGAAGCGATCTACTCCTACCTCTATGTCCTGCCAAGGGGTGCGCTCAAGAAAGAACTCCTGGCGTGCCTGCGACGGGAACGAAAACGACGGCATACACGGAGAAGCCATGCGCAAGAGGCCGTAGGGAGAGGCCAAATCCTCGATATGCTCTCCATTGAAGAACGACCGGCAGAGGTTGCCGACCGGATCATCCCCGGCCACTGGGAAGGCGATCTCCTGATTGGCAAGAACAGACAATCCGCGCTCGGTTCACTGGTAGAACGCACGACCCGTACCACGATTCTCGTACCTCTCAAGGACAGAACTGCGGAAACGGTACGGAAGGCGTTTGCAAAAGAGGCCAAGAAGATTCCCTTGCATATGCGGCTCTCTCTGACGTATGATCAAGGCAAAGAGATGGCAGGACACAAACTCTTCACTAAAGACACGCGGATGCAGGTGTACTTTGCTCATCCGGCGTCCCCTTGGGAGAGAGGCACGAATGAGAATACCAACGGCCTGATCCGACAGTTCTTCCCGAAAGGCACTGACTTTTCAAAGATCTCCCGTCGAGAGGTAAAGCATGTGCAACACCTGCTCAACGGCAGACCTCGAAAGGTGCTTGATTACGCAACACCCTATGAAATATTTAACGTACTATTGCGTTAGATTCTAGAGACCACCTTATTTAAATAGTTTCCTGGCGTGTATAACCAAGGCAAACCCCGCGAAGCGCCCAATGACGCGCTCAAAACTACTCAAGGACATAACATCGGCATCTCCTAAATGTACCCGGCGCCGTTTCCATATATGATAAACTCCCGGAAACAGATCAGGCCAGTGGAAAGAATGTTTACGCAAACCAATAATTTCAAACTCCTTAAACAACTGTCGCATCTGCCGCCCGGAATACACTTTCGTCATTG
>Ga0156312_114_pt2 | contig 38558 bp, 39 predicted proteins | sample RifCSPlowO2_12_FD_107960 | JGI IMG/M metagenome (GOLD analysis project Ga0156312, IMG submission 107960) | Candidatus Uhrbacteria bacterium RIFCSPLOWO2_12_FULL_47_10
TGAAAAGTGCCTGGATGATTCTGTTGCAGGATTTAACGTGGTATGCGGCGCTGGCGGAGAACTTGTGATTATGCAAAGGGTTCCTGCTGATATTGTTGGCGGCGCGAGTTACACATACAGTAAAACCGGAGCGCAGAATTATGCCATCACGTTTACATTGGAAGGAAATGTTGAAAATTTAAGTGGAAATTGTACTGCGACAGAAAGTGGAATTACTTGTCCATAAAGGTCGAATCAAAGTGTAGCCGCCGGTCTTTAGCCGGCGCACTTGCTCAAAGTAGATTGTAGCCGCCGGTCTTTAGCCGGCGCACTCGCGCAGCTTAAAGCGCTGCGGCTATAATAATTAAAATATAATAAACTATGAAACAATATAAAAAAGGATTCACCCTTATAGAATTGCTTGTCGTGATTGCAATTATCGGCATCTTGTCAACCTTGGCAGTTGTCTCACTCGGAAACGCGCGAGTGCGTGCAAGGGATTCAAAACGAACAGCGGATATGCGTTCACTCCAAAGCGCATTGGAAATTTTCTACACAGATCGCGCGGCTTACCCAGTTCTAAATCCGGGGGCAAACATAGAGGATCAATATCTTTGCAATACCTCGGGGGTTACTGCATTCCAAGCTGGGGTATGTACAACCGCATCTGACCAGTTGATTCGCGTGCCACGCGATCCATCGTCAAATTCCGGTAATACGGATTCCAATGTATACACGTATACTAGTATAAGTGGAAGCAATACTTATAAAGTTGCCTTTACGCTGGAGCAAGCAGTTGGTACATTACCATCAGGCGCAAATTGTCTTACAACGGGAGGCCTTGCAGGTGGTGCTTGCCCATAAAGTTGTATTGTATTACAAGGGCTCGCAAGGATTACCCTATATGGGTAGTCCTTTGTGTTTTATGGTATAATGGCATACTATGATGGGCATTGTTTTTATAGCCGGTCTTGCAATTGGCAGCTTTTTAAATGCGTATATTTGGCGCTTGCATAGCGGTGGATCTGTGTGGCGGGGGAGGTCGTATTGTCCAAAATGCAAAAAAGGTCTTGCCTGGTACGAGCTTATTCCACTTGTATCATTCTTTGTACAACTTGGCCGATGTCGCGGTTGCAATCAAAAAATAGATTGGCAATATCCGTTGGTAGAGTTTGTCACTGGGATTTTGTTTATATTGGTTTTTGTGAATATAAAGCAAATGGCGCTTGCGCCGCTTTGGCGCGAAGATCTTGCTATTGTAGTATCCTGGTACTTACTCGCAGTGCTCACGATACTGTTTGTATTTGATCTTCGTTATGGTCTTGTTCCGGATGAAGCGGTGTTGCCGGCTATTGTAATCGCGATGGCGTACAACATCATCTTGAGCTATGGTAAAAATCCAAACCATAACTACTTACTACCTACTACTTACTACCTACTCGCAGTCGCAATTGGCGCGGGATTTTTCGCCTTGCAATACTGGTTTTCAAAAGGAAAGTGGCTAGGGGCAGGTGATATACGCATTGGCGCGCTTATGGGCGCGATGGTTGGTTGGCCGTATATTTTTGAAGCAATTATCATTTCTTACATAATCGGCGGATTTGTCGGTGTGTTTCTTTTAATAAACGGCAGGAAGAAATTTGGACAAACATTGCCGCTTGGGACATTTCTTACTCTTGGTACCGCAATTGTATTTTTATATGGCGAACAATTATGGCGCGCGTATTGGAAAATATGAATCACGAATCAGGAATTTGGAATCATGGATTGCGAAAAAATCATAATTCATTATTCATAATTCATAATTCGCGTAAATCCGCAGGATTTACGCTTTTGGAGCTTCTTGTTTCTATCAGCATTTTTGTTATAATTACGACCGCGGTTGTAATTAATTATCGCAGTGGGGAGCAAAGCGCGCAATTGCGCCTTGGCGCGGAAAATCTGGCAAGCACACTGCGGCTTTTGCAAACAATGGCGCAAAGCGGTAAAACAGTGGAGTTGTGCGATACCCAGGACGCAGATGGCACGCCAGATCAATACGCAAACCAAGTATGCACGGTAGGCAGTGGAGTAAACTGCGACAGCGCATGCACTCAGCGTGTTCCAACCGGCGGATATGGCATGTCTATAGTAAATGGCGCAGTATTATTATTTGCGGATGGAAACAATAATCATGTTTTTGATACAGGTGAGGAATTGGCAAATGTGAAAACAGATTTTCCGCAAAACATTGTAATTGGCGTTATAACCGAAACCGAAGATGCACAATTGGCCATTGTGTTTTTGCCGCCAGATGCAGAAATTTTGGTAAATGGAGCGCAAGCCGCAAGTAATGTATACATCACAGCACAGCATGAAAAAAGCGGGGATAATCGCACGATTGTTGTACGTCCCGCAAGCGGTCGTATTGATGTGAAATAAAATAGTATGCTGAAACGTGGTTTTGGGCTACTGGAAACTATTATTGCGCTGGGAGTAATTATAACTGGGCTTGTTTCAGTTATTTCGCTTAGTATTGCAAATCTAACAAATGAGCGCGACACGGCGATGCGCTACCAAGCAGTTAATCTTGCGCGCGAAGGAATTGAGCTTGTGCGCAATATTCGCGATAGCAACTGGCTTGCTGGTACGGATACCTGGCAAGGAATTCCGCCAGGAGGAGGGGATTTTACTATACAATTCAATCCAGAAACTCAAAAGTTTGCGTTTGCGCCTGCAGGTGGTGAAGAGTCTGTTGAAGGCGCGCGCGTTGCACAGTGCGGAGATGGAATCTATATCCAACCGAGCAGTTTTATTTGCGATAAAATTACCCCATTTTCAAGAACGCTGAATCTTACGTTCAAAAGCTGTGTAGGAGAATTTTCAGGCGATGAATTCGCCTCTGTATGCGAAGCGGCTGGGAATCCCACTCCCCCGGTTGCCCTTGAGATTTCGTCCACTGTTAGTTGGAATCAAGGAGCAAAAAATATCACGATTACTGATATCCTATATGACTGGCGATAAAAACGGCTTTACACTGATGGAGATGCTGGTTTCACTTGCGCTTTTTTCAGTGGTTGTTACGATTTCAACAGATCTTTTCTTTACCTTCCAGCGCGTTTCTCGCAAAACAGAGAGCTTTGAGCATTTAGTTTCAGATGCGAGATTGATTATTGAGCAAATTGCGCGCGAAGTGCGGGAAGGTACGATCCATTACAGTGCATATCCAACTCTGCCGTTGAATACGCCGCAAACCACGCTTAAGATATTAGATAGTTCCGCAGTTCCGGTTGAATTTGCCTTTAACGCATCTTGTCCGGATAATAGCGAGTTCCCATGTCTTACGATTGCGCGTGGCGGTTCTCCGGAGCGGCTTTCCGGCGTGGATACGCGAGTTATCAACGCGCAATTCTTCATTTCCCCAACACTAGATCCATTTAACTTTTCAGCAGATACCGGAAATTATTTAGCCGATAGCCAACCGCGCGTAACAGTCGCGCTATCGCTTGATAATGGCAAAGACGCCGGCGATCCAAATTATATTCGTTATGATGTTCAAACCACAATATCAAGCCGCGTTTATCGGCGGTAACCCTACCCAACCTCCCTCACCCGGCCTGCGGCCACACTCTCCCTCAGGGAGAGGGGAGGGTGAGGGGAAAAAAGGAGAGAGGAGGGGTTACTCCTTGCTTTTGGCCGTGCTGATTACCAGCACTGTTCTTTCAGCCGCTTCTGCGCTAGCCACTATTATTATTTCGGAAATTCGGCAAACGCGGCAAACTGCCGGCGCAATCCAAGCTCGCGCAAGCGCAGAACAAAAAACCGAGCGCGTTTTGTATTTATTGCGCAAGACAGAATTGCCACTTGATCAGATTGCCGGCGCAACCGGTGCGGCCGTTTCATCTTCGCAAGATCCACAATATTTTAGCATTCAGGAAAATGATTTTGTGTCATTGCCCATTAGCGTAGACGGGGAAGTATCCGATATTGCGCCGCGCATTACTACCATTACTACATGGAAGCCGGCAGAGGCATGCGCAAGCGCAAGCGCAAGCTGGATTGAGGTAACACCGATTTCATGGAACGGTGCGGAATTTATTTCACAACGATACCCGTATTCTCACAGCGACTTTACATCCGAAGGTCAGTTGCGTATTGCATTTCCGGCTGGTGGAACGCCGGTTGAAATGCGCATCCGCGCTTTGTATTGCGACATTGATAATCTTGCCGTAGAAGATATTCCCGGACGCGTGCGCATCGTGGCTTCTGGGCAATCCGGAGACGTGAGCCAGTCCTTGCAGACGCTTATGGTTCGCCGTCCTCCAGCGTCAGGATTATTTGATTTTGTCATTTTTTCAGAATCCGAAATCAAAAAAGGACTATGATTAAAGATGAAGCAAAAAAGCGAATTGAGAAATTGCGCGAGGGAATTAATCGCTATCGATATCAGTATCATGTACTGGATAAGCTTGAAATTTCCGAAGCCGCGCTGGACTCATTAAAGCACGAGCTTTTTAAGCTGGAACAAGAGTATCCGGAATTTATCACGTCGGATTCGCCAACTCAGCGGGTTGGCGGAAAGCCTCTGCCGGAATTTAAAAAAGTGACGCATAAGGTGCCCATGCTTTCCATGGAAGATGTGTTTTCGCCGCAGGAACTTACGGCATGGCTCACAAGAATTGAGCGGCACTATCCTAATGGCCATTTTGATTTTTACGCGGAAGTTAAAATGGACGGATTGGCTGTATCGCTTATTTATAAAAATGGCATACTGCATACCGGATCTACGCGTGGAGATGGAAAAGTGGGGGAGGATGTAACGCAGAATTTGAAAACAATTGAAGCCATCCCATTGCGCTTGCGTGTACCAAGCGAATCAGAAATCCGGAAGCTGAGCTTCCCAGGGGGAAGCTCAGCTTCCTTATATCTTACAATTACCAATGCTATTGAACACGGCGAGATTGAAATTCGCGGTGAAGCGTACATGTCCAAGAAAACTTTTGAGGAGCTTAATTACGAGCAAAAGAAAAAGGGCGAAGAATTATTTGCCAATCCGCGCAATGCCGCCGCCGGGGCAATTCGCCAGCTGGATCCTAAAATCAGTGCCTCGCGCCGACTTTCATTTTTTGGTTATGCGCTTTTGTTTCCTCCCCTGCCTGAGGGGAGGATTAAGGAGGGGTGGGAGACCCACGAGCAAGCGCACGAACTTATAAAATTATTCGGAATTCCGGTGAATTCGGAAAATAAGCACTGTAAAACTCTTGATGACGTAGTGCAATTTCATGAGCACGTTTATAAAAAGCGTGAAAAGCTCCCATATTGGACTGATGGTATTGTCGCGGTTATAAATAATGACGCGACGTTTGAGCGGCTTGGGGCGGTTGGTAAAGCGCCGCGCGGGATGATTGCGTATAAATTTCCGGCGCAACAGGCAACCACAAAAGTAAAAGAAGTGCGCTGGCAAGTCGGCCGTACTGGCGCGCTTACGCCCGTTGCGGTAATGGATCCGGTTTTTGTGGCCGGAACAACCGTTCAGCACGCTACCCTGCATAATATGGATGAGATTGAGCGACTTGGTCTGAAAATAGGGGATACGGTAATTTTGGAAAAAGCCGGCGACATTATTCCAAAAATTGTGAAGGTTTTGTCAAAACTGCGCACTGGCCATGAAAAAATAATCCACACGCCAACGCATTGTCCGGCTTGCGGAAGTAAGGTCACGCGCGCGGAGGGCGAGGTTGCAATAGTTTGCAATAAAAAAAATTGTCCGGCAAAACATCTGGAAAATATCACGCATTTTGTTTCCAAAAAAGCCATGGATATTGACGGACTTGGCTATAAAATAGTGGAACAGTTAATGAATGCGGGGTTTATTGCCACGCCGGCAGATATTTATAAACTGACCAAGTCAGATTTGATTGATTTAGAACGGTTTGGCGAAAAATCCGCGGAAAATCTGATTGCCGCCATTAATAAAGCACGCACGCCCCAGCTTTCACGTTTTATTTTTGCGCTGGGTATTAAACATGTGGGTGAGGAAACTGCGGTGGATTTGGCCAACACTTTTGGCACGCTTAAAAAAATACGCGGAGCCGCGCTTGAAGAGCTTGAAGCCGTACCGAATATCGGTGAAGTAGTGGCGCGATCATTGCACGAGTATTTTTCGGACAAGCACAATCAAAAATTAATTGATGATTTGCTTGATGCAGGGGTTAGAGCTGAAGAAGTGCATATTAGGCGCCATCAACCTTTTACGGGAAAAACATTCGTATTGACCGGCGGCCTGGAAACCATGACGCGCGATGAAGCCAAAGAAAAAATCCGCGCCTTAGGCGGCGATATTTCCGGCTCGGTTTCCAAAAACACCGATTATGTCGTCGTCGGCACCGACCCCGGCGACAAATACGAAAAGGCCAAAAAACTCGGAATTAAAACACTAGATGAGAAAACGTTTCGGGGCATGCTAAAATAAATTACCCAGGGTAAAATCATTTGTATTTGAATACATTGAATGAATAACAGTCACAATAACAAAAGTGATAGTAAAATACGCTGAACGGATAATTATTCACGATCGTGAGTAATAAGTTGTTATGACAATGAGAAAGAAAATACAAAAGAAAAAATCAAGGCAGGCGGAATTGTTGCGTTATGGATTACGCGCGGGTCGCATCTTTTTGCAAGATATGGCGAGTCTTACCGGATATATTGCGGCTGCCGGACATAATTATAACCTTGGGTGGGCCGAGTATGAGGAAAGACAAGAGCAAACGCGTAAATATGAGGAGCGCGAGCGGTTGCGCGAGTTAAAAGCGCGAAAGTGGATTGAAACGAAGAAGATAGGGGAGAAATTGATGGTGCGACTGACAGCAAAGGGTTGGCAACAGGTTTTGCGCGATCGTATGCGTTGTACAAAAACAATGTGCAAAGATGGCCGATGTATTATTGTAGTATTTGATGTGCCGGAGTCCGAGCGCCATGTGCGCGACACGCTTCGCTGGATACTTGCGGAGTGTGGGTTTTCCATGTTGCAAAAGAGTGTCTGGTTTTCAAATAAAGACGTGATGGATGATCTTTGCGCGCTTTTACAAGGTACAAAACTTAACAAATGGGTGCGCATTGTTGTTGGCAATCAACTGAAGCAAGTATTTCTAAAAAATGCGTTGCTACGATTGAAGGCACGACAGACTGCACACAAAACCGGAAAAGCATAATTTTCCCAGCATCTTAAAACTCACGATCGTGAATTTTTGTACGACGGATTATTATTCACGATCGTGAGGAATAAGACTTTTGCGAAATTGCCTAAGCTTAAAATTTTGAGATAAAAAAGAAGCCGGGCGCTGAGGGCGCGCACGGCAAAGTAACCAATCCTCGCTCTGCAAGAGCGATTATCGTTTTCGTTGTGTTAGGTACGCATCAACGATGAACACGAGCGAGACCAACTGCTGGAGAAAGAGCCATGGATACCCCTGAATCCACATCAGCCACCCACAGGTGACGTGCATGAGAACATACCAGAGATAACCGCTAGCTCGCTCTTTCGCAAGCAAGTAGGTTCCGACGAGGAATCCCAGTACAAGTCCGATTTCCAGCCACTGATTGATGGTGGTGATACCACCGAAGTCGTAGAGGCTGTAACCGAATCCGAGCGGGATACAGACGAGCGCGAGATGGTCGAGCCAGCGTGGCGGATTCTTGGTCGTGCCGCGGAGTGCGATGACAAGACCCAGCACCATTGCCGGAGCACCGCTCGCTTCTACCGAAGCCGCAATCCAGTTACGCCAACTGACGAAGATGATTACCCATGGAGGCAGACCAACAAGGTACACCGCCCACGAAGCAATCCGCCACTTCCGCGCTCTTGCCTCATCGCCGCGATTGCGCGCGTGTTCCGAGAATGAGAGAAAGATCTTGTTGAGGAGGTAGAACCCTCCTCCAAGCCACTGAAGCAGTAGATGCATCTGGATCCTCCCAATGCGCATTAAAGCAATCATTGCATCATTTGTCAAGATAGTGTAGATTAATAGGACTATGGCATTAACTAAAGAAGAGGTATTGCATATTGCAAAATTGGCGCGGCTGGAGTTGAAAGACGAGGAAGTGGAGAAATTTCGGACGCAGTTGTCCCAGATTTTAGAATATGTGGGACAGTTGCAAAATGTGGATACTGCTGGGGTGGAGCCAATATCGCAAATCACCGGTTTGCAAAATGTTATGCGCGAGGATCGGGTGGAAGGATGTGATCCGGACACGCGAGATTTAATGCTTGAGCAATTTCCAAAACGAAAAGGCGATCTACTCGAAACACTGGGAGTGTTCGAGTAATTTCTAATTACCCTAATTATTCTAATTGATCTAAACATGCCGAAATTGAATGAACTTACTATTGCACAAGCGCATGAGGGACTAAAGAAAAAAGAGTTTTCTTCGCAGGAGCTTACAAAAGCCTGCGTTGATCGGATTTATGAGGTTGATGAAAAGGTCAACGCATTTTTAACTGTGACGGAAAAAGAAGCGCTTGCGCAGGCAAACGTAGTTGATAAAAAGATTAAAGCCGGTGTTGTGCCGGGATTATTGGAAGGAATCCCAGTTGCGATTAAAGATGTTATTTTAGTCAAAGGTGTAAAGTGCACTGCGTCATCTAAAATTCTTGAAAATTACATCGCGACCTATGATGCAACAGTAATTAAAAAGTTAAAGCAAGCCGGAGCAGTGATTTTGGGCAAAACTAACAATGATGAGTTTGCCATGGGTTCGTCCGGTGAAAACTCGGCCTACAAAATTACACGCAATCCCCATGATCTTGATCGCGTGCCCGGCGGATCTTCCGCAGGCTCAGCCGCCTCAGTTGCGGCACACGAATGCATTTATTCACTTGGCTCTGATACTGGCGGTTCAATTCGTCAACCCGCTGCATTATGTGGTGTTGTGGGATTAAAACCAACCTATGGCTCCGTCTCCCGCTACGGCCTCATTGCCATGTCTTCTGGACTTGATGTGATTGGGCCATTTACAAAGAGCGTAGAGGATGCACGGATTGTGTTTGAAGCAATTAAAGGAAAAGACCCGATGGATGCGACGACGGTTGAATGCCCCTCACCCGATCTCGCATCCGCTCGATCACCCTCTCCCACACGGGGCGAGGGAGAATCGAGACAATTTCCCTCTCCCCAAGGGAGAGGGCAGGGTGAGGGCACTTTGCGAGGAATGCGAGTTGGAGTGCCGAAGGAATACTTTATAGATGGCATGGATAATGAAACTGAAAAAACAGTACGGCAAGGGATTGCGCAACTTGAAAAACTCGGCGCGGAAATTATTGAAATTTCATTGCCATATTCGCCGTATGCGCTCGCGGTTTATTATGTTTTGCAACCCGCAGAAGCTTCGGCAAACCTAGCGCGATTTGATGGAATTAGATATGGGCATTCTGTGTTACGCCCCTCACCCGATCTCGCATTCGCTCAATCACCCTCTCCCTCAGGGAGAGGGGAGGGTGAAGGTTTGTATGGAGTGTATGCAAAATCGCGGGCAGAGGGTTTTGGTGACGAACCAAAGCGACGCATTATGATCGGGACTTATGTGCTTTCTGCTGGATATGCGGATGCCTATTATAAAAAAGCGCAGGCCGTACGGACGCTTGTAAAGCGCGATTTTGATGATGCATTTACCAAAGTGGATTGCATTGCCACGCCAACTTCTCCAACTCCAGCCTGGCTTATTGGCGAGCGCATGACTGATCCGCTCTCCATGTATTTGGCTGACATTTTTACAGTTTCTGCCAATATTGCAGGCATTCCGGGAATTTCCGTGCCTTGCGGAAAAGCGCATGGATTGCCGGTTGGCTTGCAAATTCTCGCGCCGCAACTTGGTGAAGATATATTGTTTAGAGTGACCGGTGCGTATGAAATGACCGTAAGTCATAATTCCTGATTCCTGATTCATAATTCACTCGTACATGATTCCGTATTTTGAAATTCAATCATTTAAAATCGGGCCCCTAACCATTTACACTTGGGGGTTTGTTGTTTCAATTGGAATTGCGGTTGCGATATGGGTTGCATATAGACGCGCTCGTACGCAGGGCCTTGATGTAAATAAAGTGTTGGATCTGGCATTCTGGATCATTGTTGCCGCGTTTATCGGAGCGCGTTTGTTCCATGTATTTTTTTATGAGTTGGTATATTTTAGCCAGCACGTGCGCGAAATAATACGCGTGGATCAAGGCGGACTTTCATCATTTGGTGGATTTATTGGCGCAGCCGTGGCATTTTTATGGTATATGCACCGCCATAAACTGAATGTCTGGCAATATGCTGATGTGTTCATGTTTGCCTGGCCGCTGGGACATGGCCTTGCACGCATTGGCTGTTTTTTAACGCACATGCATCCCGGGCGTCTGAGTAATTTGGCCATTGCTGTGCAATATCCAGACGGCGCGCGTCTTGATATGGGATTTATTGAGAGTGTAGTTTTATTAAGTTATTGGGTTGTTATATTATTAGTTTCGCGCAAATACAAACGTTTTGACGGGTTTTATCTTGTGTCGGGCATGATATTTTATGGCGCAGTGCGCTTTATTTTGGATTTTTTCCGTGCGCGAGATTTGCTAATGTCGGATACGCGATATTTTGGACTAACTCCCGCACAATACGGAAGTATTATACTTATTGTTAGCGGTATATATTTACTAAACTATGCGCGCCGCAGAATTATTCGCACAGTCGCTTAAAAACGAAGGCGTCAAATATGTGTTTGGCGTGCCGGGTGAGGAAACGCTTGATATTGTAGATGCGATTGCCAAAGCCGGGATTGAGTTTGTGTTGACACAACATGAACAAGCCGCGGCATTCATGGCGGCAACTTATGGCCGACTCACGGGCCGGGCGGGGGTATGCCTTTCCACACTTGGACCAGGCGCGCTTAATCTCACCACAGGTCTTGCTTTTGCCGCGCTTGGTGGAATGCCAGTTGTGGCCGTAACGGCACAAAGCGGCATTCGCGACAATTGGAAGCGTGAATTTCAACGGGTGGATATAGTTAATCACTTCAAACCGATTGTAAAGTGGAATGCACGAATTGAAAATCCAAACGATGTCGCGTATCTTACGCGAAAAGCATTTGCAATTGCGGAAGATCAGCGGCCGGGCGTGACGCATCTTGAATTTCCAGAAGACGTGGCGGCAGAAGTTACGGAAGGTGAGCCGCTTGCGCGTATTGATATTCGGCGACCGATTGCCGAGAAGAAAGCGCTTCTACAAGCCGCAGCGCTTTTGCGTAAGGCAAAACACCCGCTTATTTTAGTATCTCATGGAGCTGTGCGCAAACGCGTTGCCGATGAGCTGAAAGCATTTGTGGAGGCAACCGGGCTTTATGTTACTCACACACAGATGGGAAAAGGTACGCTTTCTGATGACGATTTGCATTCACTTTTGACGCTTGGAATTCATAGCCGTGATTGGGTGCATTGCGGTATTGAGTATGCGGATCTGATTATTACCCTTGGTTACCATGCGCTTGAATACTCACCGGCGATTTGGAATAATGGTCGCGACAAAAAAATTATCCACATTGATTTTTCTCCGCCAATGCTTGATCACTTTTATAATCCGGATAGTGCAGTGGTCGGTGATATTGCGACGAACCTTAAGATGTTGGGAGAACGACTAGTGTCTCCCTCACCCGATTTCGTTAGCGCTCAATCACCCTCTCCCTCAGGGAGAGGGGAGGGTGAGGGTCAATGGAACACCTCGTACTTTGCCAGCCTGCGTGAAACACTCCTTAAGCATCTCACTCCAAAGCCGTCCGATCAATTTCCATTAACCCCCCAAACAGTCCTTGCGGCAGCACGGCAGGTACTTGGGCGCAATGATATATTAGTTTCTGATGTTGGCGCGCATAAAATTTGGGTCGCGCGAGCGTTTCCAACATATGAATATCAAACCTGCCTTATTGATAATGGGCTTGCCGCAATGGGCGGGGGATTGCCCTGCGCGATTGCGACTGCGCTCGTTATGTCCCGACGCTTCGGTCGGGATCCCGACTTTACGTCGGGACCGGAGCGGCGCGTGCTTTTGATCACTGGTGATGGCGGATTTTTGATGAATATGCATGAGATGGCAACTGCAAAACGGCTTGGCGTAAAACTCGCAGTACTCATATGGAACGATAATGGGTATGGCATGATTCGCTGGCATGCTCAAAAATCCGGACTTACGCCGGTGGGTGTTGATTTTAAAAATCCGGATTACGTAAAACTCGCGGAAAGTTTTGGCTGGCAAGGCTACCGCGTGGGCAATGCACAAGAACTTCCGAATATTCTTGAAAAGGCCTTTAGCGCAAACGCACCTGCCCTTATTGATTGTCCGGTTGACCACAATGAAACCGTCCGCGTGTTTACCGAAGAACTTAAAAACATCGTCTGCCCAATTTGATATGGCAATTCAATCTACTAATCCTACAACTAGAGAAGTGATAAAGACATTTGAGGAAGAGGGACGGGAAAGTGTGGAGAGAAAAATGAGCATGGCACACGAGGCCTTTTTGAAATCGAAAGACGTGCCAATTGCGCAGCGGGCGGCGTTTGTGAAACGAATGGCGGAGGTGCTCAGAGTGGGGAAGGAAGAGTATGCGCGGCTTATGGCGCTTGAGATGGGGAAACCAATTGCGCAGGCGCGCTCCGAAGTTGAAAAATGCGCATGGGCATGTGAGGTAGCGGGGGAGTATGGACCGAAGTGGTTGGAAGAGGAAGTGATAATTCCCTCACCCGACCTTCGGTCACCCTCTCCCCAAGGGAGAGGGGAGGGTGAGGGTCGGCCGGGGGATCCACAGAAGGCATATATACGGTTTGAGCCGCTCGGAGTGATACTTGCAATCATGCCGTGGAATTTTCCGTTTTGGCAATTTTTTCGTTTTGCGGCTGGTGCGCTGGTGGCAGGAAATGCGATTGTGCTCAAACATGCTTCCAATGTGCCGCAGTGTGCGCTGGCAATTGAGGAAGTATTTCACAAAGCTGGGGCAGGGGATGGTTTGGTGCAGGTGGTGTTGATTGGGAGTGGTTCACCCTCACCCGACCTACGGCCACCCTCTCCCTTAGGGAGAGGGGAGGGTGAGGGAAACCGCAGCATTATCGAATCACTTATCGCCGATCCTCGGATTGCTGCAGTTACGCTGACAGGAAGCACGACCGCGGGAAAAAAGGTGGCCGAGGCTGCCGGGCGGAACGTGAAAAAGTGCGTGCTGGAGCTTGGCGGATCTGATCCGTTTATTGTGCTTGCCGACGCGGACATTGCACGGGCGGCCCAGGTTGCAGTACAAGCGCGTACACTTAACGCCGGTCAAAGCTGTATTGCGGCAAAGCGATTTATTGTGGTAAAGGAAATTGCTGAGGAATTTACAAAGAAGTTTGTGGCGAAAATGAAAAACCTTATAGTAGGGGATCCCATGGATGAGAATACGCAAGTTGGGCCGCTGGCGCGGCGTGATCTAGTAGACGAGCTTGATCGGCAAGTAAAAGAATCCACAGCAAAGGGCGCAAAATTGCTGTGCGGTGGGCAACGAATTGCCCCCTCACCTCAATCCTCTCCCACCGGGGGAGAGGAAGTATTGGCAGGATACTTTTATGAGCCAACTGTGCTTACTGATGTGAAACCCGGCATGCCGGCTTATCGTGAAGAGCTTTTTGGGCCAGTGGCTTCTGTAATTATTGCGGAAGATGCGGATGAGGCCGTGCGGATTGCGAATGATTCAATTTATGGACTGGGAGCCGCGATTTGGACAAAGGATATTGCAAAAGCTAAGCAAATGGCTTGCCAACTTGAATGTGGCGCGGTGTTTATTAATGATTTTGTAAAATCTGATCCGCGCCTGCCATTTGGCGGCGTAAAAAAATCTGGATATGGCCGCGAGCTTGGAATTTACGGCATCAAAGAGTTTGTGAATATTAAAACGGTGGTAGTGAAGTGAAGAGATCCCTCGGCGCGCTACGCTTACTCGGGATGACGCTACGCGTCAATTATCCACAGGGAGAACTTGACGATATTTTCTTGTTACTACATAATGTAGTAATAACTCAGCATTTAAACTTATGGAAATTAAAATTCAAAAAAATGCTCTTTATGTGATTTTCGCAGTTGCGGTGCTGGGTGTTATCGGAATAGTTGTGTGGGGTACGCGCGGCGGCAAACCGGTAAGCACACCATACGCAGGAGTTTCCGGAAATGATCTTCCTACCGTAGTAGGAGAGCCGTCGCTTGGAGGGCCGAAGATTCCATTTCACGAGCATGAGAATTATAAAGAATATACGCCAGAAGTGCTTACTGCAGCGATTTCAAGCGGGAACGCCACGCTTCTCTACTTTTACGCGGATTGGTGCGGAACATGCCGCGGGCAAGAACCAATTCACGAAGCATTTTTTCACCGCGCGGTTGATGAAAATTTGGCGGTTATGGGTGTGCGCGTGAATGCGGACTATAACCAGCAACTCATGCGTCAATACAGGATTAACTATCAGCATAGCTATGTGCTTTTGGACAAAAGCGGAAAGCCAGTTGATAAATTTTTTGGTGATCATTCCGAAATGGAGCTCATGGCTAAGGTGCAGCAAGTGCTTTAATTTCTCCTCACCCGATCTCGCATCCGCTCGATCACCCTCTCCCGCGGGGAGAGGGGAGGGTGAGGGTATATGACTATGTTTTCACTAATCCCACTTTCTTTTGCCGCAGGTGTGCTGACGGTGGCCGCGCCGTGCCTTTTACCGGTACTCCCCGCAATTTTAGGTGGGTCGTTGAGTACAAGTAAATGGCGGCCGCTTGGAATTGTTGCAGGCCTTGTCGTGACTTTCACAATTTTTGGCACGGCATTTGCGATATTCTTGGATGTTCTCGGAATTTCAAAGGGTACACTCCGCGTGGTCTCGATCGTTCTATTATTCCTGTTTGGGCTTGCGCTGGCCGTGCCGACACTATGGGAATGGTTAGTGGTGAAGGGAACTTTTGCGTGGAGAAAGGTGAGCGCGCCAAAGGCGTGTTGTGCGCCGACCCCCTCACCTCAATCCTCTCCCACCGGGGGAGAGGAAGGCGATCGCAATCCCTCTCCCGCGACTGGGAGAGGGCAGGGTGAGGGCAAAAAAAGAAGCAATAGTTTCTGGGGTGGATTCGGCATTGGCTCAACGCTCGGAGTGGTCTGGACTCCATGCGCCGGCCCAATTCTTGGCGCCATTCTTACTTTTGCGGCAAGTACACAAAATGTTTTTCAAAGCGGACTGCTGTTTTTCACTTACGGACTTGGCGCCGCAGTGCCAATGCTTTTGATCGGCTACGGCGGCCGCGCGCTGGTGTTGCGCATCACGGGATTTGCGCATGCCGCGGTGCGCGTGCGGCAGGTCGCTGGAGTTATACTAGTCGTCTGGGCTATTGCATTATGGCTGGGGGTTGATCGATATTTTCAAGCAAATCTTACTCCACTTTTACCACAGCCGCGCCTATAGTATATGCAAATTTCTGCAAATTGGTTTTCCCGTGGAAGTAAAATCTCGGGTTGTGCTTCTATTTTGGGTTCATGGCAGATTTGTCATAATGTTTGCACTTCGCTTATCGCTCTGCTGGCCACGTTTGGTATTGCGCTACAAGGCATGCCGCTTTTATTTTTAAATCGTTTTCAGTGGTCATTGTGGATTGCGGCAGTGGCGCTTTTTGGCGTGCTACTTACGATTCGCGTGGGGATGAGAATGCGCTGTATTACCACACGTGGGATGATTGGGAATAGCGGGCTTTTGCTGGCGGGATTGCCGTTTGCAGGCGAGTGGGTGGGTGGGGCACGGACGGCGGGATTAGTGCTCGTACTGGGGGTGCTTGCCTGGTATCTCAAAGATTTGATTGTTAAGCGCGTGGAAACCGGGTGGGTCGTGGATTTTGTTGAGCAGGGTAGAAAGGTGGCAGGTGGGCTAGTGGGGATGGTGGCGGTGGTGGGAGTGCTTTTTACGGTCCATAACCCCTCCCAGATTCCCTCACCCGCTCCGATCGCGGTCGGAGCACCCTCTCCCGCGGGGAGAGGGCAGGGTGAGGGGCGCATGAAGTTCACCCTCTTCGACGTTGCTCACGCCAAAGAGCTCATGGATAAAAACGGTGATGGACAGTGTGATGTCTGTGGCATGGATATTGATCAGTGTATCGAGTCAGGGATGATGCAATGTACGATGGATCCCGAGGCGAAAATTGGTTTGCTTGGCTCGAAGCATAGCCACGCGGCGTTTCAGGCGTTTAGGAATGGCGCACCATTGAATCTTGAACCATACGCGCGTATCATGGATAGCAGTGGCAGTGGGACAGGTTCAAGCTTTATGCATATTGAAGGACCGGATTTTAATCGCCTCCACATGCATGCAACTGGCGTACCGCTCCAGATGTTTTTCAATAGCATCGGCATGAGTACCCCAAATGCACAAGTCATCGTTAATGGTAAAGAGATCGAGCGTGGCTTGGAATTTGTGTTCCAAGATGAGGATGCCATTGAAGTGATACTCTAATATGATAAAGGCACGATTGTGATGGGATTTGATAAGCCAAAAATTGATGACGCGTTGAAAAAATAAATGCGCGGTGCTATGGAGCTACTTAGTGATCTTAACTCGGCCCAACAGGAGGCCGTTACCTTTGGCAACGGGCCGCTTTTGATTGTAGCTGGCGCTGGTACTGGCAAAACATCTGTTATTACTCGGCGCATTGCCTGGCTCATTGCGCAAAAAAAAGCTAAGCCGGAAGAAATCCTGGCGCTCACTTTTACGGATAAGGCCGCAAGCGAGATGGAGGAACGGGTGGATAAACTTTTGCCATATGGCTATGTTAATCTTTGGGTATCCACTTTTCACGCCTTTGGCGAACGCATTTTACGCGACTGGGCGCTCCAAATTGGATTGCCCAATGATTTTAAGGTCTTGACCGTCTCACAGCAATGGATGCTGGTGCGCAATAATTTAGAACGTTTTGCGCTAAATTATTATCGTCCGCTTGGCAATCCAACAAAATTTATTCATGCTCTGCTGTCACATTTCTCGCGCGCCAAAGATGAAATAATCGCGCCGGAAAATTATTTAAAGTATGTGCGGAATTTGGCACTGGACAAGGACTCTGACACTGAAATAGTTTCGCAATTCAATGAGATTGCTGAGGCATATCATATTTATTCTCAGCTTTTGCTGGAGAAAGACGCGTTTGATTTTGGCGATCTGATTAATCATACACTTACGCTTTTGCACAAACGCCCGCGCGTGCTTAACGAATTGCGTAAGCGCTTCAGATACATTCTCGTTGATGAATTTCAGGATACCAATATTGCACAATACGAGCTTATTAAGCTCCTTGCCGCGCCGAATAATAATCTTACAGTAGTAGGGGATGATGATCAGTCCATTTATAAATTCCGCGGCGCTTCCATTTCAAATATCCTGCAATTTACGCACGATTTTCCGCAAAGCAAAAAAGTACTTCTTACAACTAATTATCGCAGTTACCAGAATATCTTGGATATCGCGCATACTTTTATCCAGCAGAATAACCCATATCGTTTGGAAGTGACTCTTTCGCAAGATGGCCAAGAACTCTCAAAAAAACTTATTGCTCATCGTAAAGGTAGCGCCGAGGTTGCGCATTTGGCTTATCGCACTGTAGAAGATGAGGCAGAAGGAGTGGCAAAGCGGATTCTTGCGCTGCATAACCCTACCCGGCCTCCCCTTAACTTAAGGGGAGGGGAGGAGGGGTTACTGCCCCTTTGGAGTGATTTCGCAATACTTTTGCGTGCCAATTCCTCTGCACCGATATTTTTGCAAGCTTTGCGGCGGCACAATATTCCGTTTGATTATGTGGCGAACAAGGGCCTATACAAAGAAACAATAATTTTAGATATTTTAAGTTACTTGAAACTGCTAGACAATTATCATGAATCCGAAGCGCTTTACCGCGTTTTATCTACCGCTCCATTTGCGCTTCCCCATAGCGACTTAGTCGCGCTTGTGCAATATGCTGGCAAAAAAACTATTTCTTTGTACAGCGCTTTGCAAAATTCCGAGCGTCCGGCATTAAGCGATCTCGGCGCGGAAACTATCGCGCGACTTTTGGATTTCATTACTAAACATGCTGCGCTTGCGCGCGCAAAAAGCGCTTCAGAGCTTTATGTGCAGGTTGTGCACGATCTTGATATTGAAGCGCGGGTTGAGCATCCGGCGCTTGTACGTGAAGCCGAATATCTGGCGGAATTTTACAAGCGCATTCAGGAATTTGAGCGCGATAGCGACGCGCGCGCGCTAAACGCGTTTTTAAAACATTTGCAATTGGAATTGGATTCCGGCGAAGAAGGGCAACTTCCCGCGGATTTTGAAGAAGGTCCGGACACCGTTAAAGTAACTACCGTGCATGCTTCAAAGGGATTGGAGTGGCGCTGCGTATTTATTCCACATCTGATTGACCGGCGTTTTCCATCAACTGAACGGCGCGAACCGATTGAATTGCCAACTGCTTTGATTAAAGAAACTTTGCCAGAAGGAGATGTACATTTACAGGAAGAACGGCGACTTTTTTATGTAGCTATGACTCGCGCGCGCGATGGGCTATACTTGACGCGGGCAGAGGATTATCTTGGAAAAACTACGCGCAAGCCGTCGCGATTTTTGTATGAGTTAGGAATACTGGAAAAAGATACAGTAAAGCGCGCAACAAAAATTCCCCCGCCTCAATCCTCTCCTACAAGCGGGCGAGGAAGTTTAATGAGTTTACCCTCTCCCTCAGGGAGAGGGCAGGGTGAGGGTGCGCATTATCCTATCCCAGAAAGCTTTTCCTTTAGTTCTGTATCCGCATTTCGCAAATGCCCGTTAGAATATAAATTTAAGTATTTACTAAAACTGCCAAGCGCGGGAAGCGCGCAGTTGAGCTTTGGAAATACTATCCATAAAACTTTGGAATTATTTTTGAAACTTTGGCAAGAACGATTGCGCAGCGCGCAAGGAGATTTATTCGACAGTGAAAAAAATGGCAAAATTTCCGTGCCAATGTTTGAGGAATTAAAAACGCTATATGAGCGAAGCTGGATTGATGATTGGTATGAGAGCGCGACGCAAAAAAATGAGTATCGCGCAAAACGCGGGCCAGCAATTCTAAAAAATTTTTATGAACATTTTATCGCCAATCCGCCAAAACCAAAGTATATTGAGCCATGGTTTAAAATTGCCATGGGACCGTACAAATTTGTGGGGAAAATTGATAGGATTGACGTATCACCCTCACCCTGCCCTCTCTCTGAGGGAAAGGGCAACCGAAGGTTGGGTGAGGGTTGCATTATTATTGATTACAAAACCGGTGAGAGCGCGCATGATAAATTGCAAAAGGTGGATAAAGAACAATTAGTCATTTATCAAATCGCGGCGCAGGAATTTTTGCGGGAACGCGTGGGAGGTCTGATGTACTGGGATTTGGTGCCGAATCATTTCACCGAGCCGTTTGTGGCAACGCCTGAGCAAATTGAAAAATTAAGAAGCGAATACACGGCGCAAATTGACGAAATAATTCGCACAATCGAAAATGATAGCTTTGTCCAAGCGCATGCCGACACTACCCGACATACTTGCAATTATCAGCATTTTTTGTAAAAAATCCGCGCGGTCAAAAGACTACGATCGTAGCAAATTGACCGCAACAGTTTTTTGATACTTTTTCTCCTTGAATCTATGCTAATATTGAGCCGAGGAATTTTGGATAGCCGCGGAGGAATTCTGCGCCGGACATGGCCTTTTTTCCTTCAAGTTGAAGTTGTTCCAAAATAATACTTCCGGGATTGCAATTGACTGCTAGTTGCCCCAATTTATTGCCTGAGCTTGTCGAGGGCCATTCGACGCGTTGCGCTTGCTCAGGGGATAATGTCTCGGTATCCGCTTTCCAAACATAACCTGGCGTGGCATTGGATGCACAGCCAATGGTAGGATGAAGAAGCGAGGCCTTGAGTACTTTGAGGCGCTTACCTTCCCATTGCGTCCATGTTCCAGGCCACAAGTCATACGCGCGCGCCATGCGTTCAATATACTCTGCGGATTTTTGCCAATCAACTTTTCCATCCTCGCGCTCAAGTAATTTTGTAAAAGTGGCTTTTTTATGATCCTGCGGCTTTGGCTTAATTTTTCCCCCCAGATATTGTGGCAATGTTTCCACCAGCAACTTCGCCCCTTCATGTGCAAGAAGCTTCGAAAGCTCACTGCCAGTTCTATGGCGTCCCTCACCCTGCCCTCCCCGGGGCCTGCGCTCGCTCGGCCCGTCTTCGACCCCTTCGGGAGAGGGAGACTGTAGGTCGGGTGAGGGGGAGATTTGCACCACATGCTGTGTCAACACTGGTCCATGATCCATTTCTTCATCCAATAGCATAATTGTTACGCCGGTTTCTGTGTCGCCATTCAAAATAGCAACTTGGATAGGGGATGAGCCACGGTATTTTGGCAAAAGTGATGGATGCACATTTACCATGCCGCGCGGAAATAATTCTAGCACCTCGCGCGGAAAGATTTTGCCGTACGCAACGACCACGGCAACTTCTGCATGCAATGATTTTAATTCATCAATAATTGTAGCCGCAGGCTTTAGCCTGCGTTCAATGTTGTCCGCCGGCTGAAGACCGGCGACTACACCCCTTAATGTTTTCGGCTGTAACACCTTCAATCCCAATTCTTGTGCCTTAATTTTCACCGGTGGCGCTTCAACTTTTAGTCCTCGCCCAACTGGCTTATCTGGTTGTGTTACAACTGCCGCAATCGAAAAACCCGCACCATGCAATGCGGTAAGCGCCGGCGCCGCAAACTCCGGTGTTCCGAAAAAGATAATTTTGGTCCGTGCTGTACTTTTTTGCATACTATGGTATGATATATTTACATCTTTAATGCTGTGTACTGGTTATAGGTAATCATAGCATTAAATCAGTAACAATACCAAAATTAATAACAAATTAACATAAATAACAATATGAAAAAAAGAATTTCGTTAGTGGTATTGGCAATGGGGGTTTTACTCTTAGTCGGGGCAGGGTGCGGAAAGCAAACGCAAAAGTCAGCGTCTCCTGGATCGCCGTTGGCAACACCGCCAGAGCAAGAGGAGTCAAGCATAAAAATGGGCAAGCTTTACAATCTTGGCGCACTGCGCGAATATGAATACCGCATTACATCCGGCGCGGATAGTCAGCAAGGCGCGATGAATGTGAAGTATACAATTAGTTCGGATACGGTAAATGGAAAAGCCGCGTGGCTTCAACAGTCGGATATGGATGTACAGGGAAATAAAGTGTCCGCGAAAATGTGGATGTCCAAATCATCAATGGCGTGCCTTAAGGTGTTAACCGTGATGAATATCGCGGGCCAAACTATGTCGCAAGACGGCCAGTGTCCGGAAGAAGGTCCGAACGCGGCAACGGCTACCGGCGAGGAAGAGCTTAAATACATTGGGAAAGAATCAGTAACCGTGCCGGCAGGAACATTCAACGCGAAAAAGTACGAGCAAGCCGGCGCGACCTTCTGGGCTGTTGACAATATCCCTGTACCATTGAAGGTTTCATACACCGGCGCGGATTCCACGGTTATGGAGCTGGTGAGTTATAAATAGATCGCTACCATCCGAAGATGCATTTTATTGCGAGAACAAAATGCTACATGCTTGATTACTCTCGATCCATATAATATAGTTGTATGGCAATTAATAAAATCAGATGTCCTAAATGTAGTTCTACTAATATAAGGGAGAGTGCTGAATATGCACCCAGTAAGCCCGAAGGCCATCCCGCTAAAAAAATAGCATATACCACTCCAAATTACTGCTTGGATTGTGAAAATGAATGGTATTAAAATTTCCGCTTACATTGACATAGTATGCCATTATTAATGCCTGAACAAATTACGCAGTATAAGGAAACTGGTCGGTATGATGATGTAAAAAATCCATCGAGTGCCCAAGGCGATTGCGGGGATAGTTTTGTCGCATTATTTCGGTTCGTTATAATATTTATCATTATTGTTGTTATTATTGCGATTATTAAATGAGCATTTGTGATGGTTTTTTAATGCCTAACCGAGCAAAATCTCATCTCTACTTATTATATAATTAAGATTTATTTGAAAATTAATGAAACGGGAAATGATAATTTGGCAAGCCATACTCGTTGCCCTGGGTGCGTTTTTAATTTTGACTATTAAAACGTACTTGCGGGATAGGAATGAGATAATTGCTGAAACCAGCCGGGCACAGTGTGTTATTGATGTTACGGAAAAAGGACTAGATTTATATGGGGCTTGCACCGATATTAAAAACTATAAACTTCAGGATTCTGCCAAGGGATTGTAAAAAATAATCCTATGGAAATCGCCATCCTCTTGTTTATTTGGCTCATAATCTACGAAGTATTTTATTCCCCCAAAGGCCGCATTAGGCAATTAAGGCGAGCGATTTATCGTATCCCAATAAAAATAGCGAGATTAAAAAGGAAAATGCCTGATGAGGCTAAACATTTTGATGAAATGTGTGAAAAAGCGCTCAATGCTAGATATAAAATGATAAACGCCCTGCTTGATTTTCATTTTGATCCGGATGAGGACCGGGAATACATCAAGGAAATACGCCTTACGATGCCATTTGATTTTCGCTAAAAAATATTATTTCCTGCGTTCGCTCATCTTTTTTACTCAAAAACCACCTCATCATGGGTGGTTTTTGAAGTGGACCCGAGGGGAGTCGAACCCCCAACCATCTCGGTATCAGCGAGGCGCTCTACCATTGAGCTACGGGCCCTCGATGTCCACGCATCTAGTATATCAAAAAAGCGTGCCCTGTTACAGACAACGCTCTTTTGATTTGGTTGGCCCAACCCAATGGTGTGTTGGAGCAACTCGCTGATACCTAATCATATATTAACACACTATATATCTTGTGTCAAGGTATGTTTTGTCCACACCCAACTCAAATAAACTTCAACGCCTTGTCAATATAAAGCGTGCCGTTGAGGTGGTCTATCTCGTGTTGGAAGATTTCGGCTAAAAAGCCCTTGGCTTCAAGCTCAAAGGGTTTGCCGTCCAGGGTCTGCGCCTTCACCTGTACGCTTTTATAGCGTTTTATAAGGCCGTATTTGCCAGGAACTGATAAACACCCCTCTTCAAGAGTATCGCGCCGTAGCGAGTGTTTTTTGATTTTAGGGTTAATCAGAACAAATGGCTCGGGTGTGTGATCCACGATAATAAGGCGGATTGATTTGCCGATTTGCGGGGCGGCTAGTCCAACCCCCGGCGCTTTCTTCATTGTTAGCACCATATCCTCGGCCAGTTGTTTTAGCTCTTTCGGATCCCATTTGGAAATAATAATATCTTTTGCGCGCGCCCGCAAAACTGTATTTGGTTCATGAACAATAAGCAATACTTTTGGCATAGTAGAATTTATATCATAAAAACCCCATTTCGGATAGCTTCAAACCAAATAAATGCGCGGCGCGTAAATAAATATATTGGCCACTTGCAAAAAAACATTTTTAAATTCCGTTTGCCATGCAAAAGATAACGCATTAAAAGTATTGGTAAGAAAAGCGGAAGTGTGATGATATACAAATAATCGCGCGCGTTGACAACATGGCGCAAGCGGATAGGCGGATAAAATTGCTGCTGGAAAATATGCTTGCCATATTTTTTATACAAAACCGGCCATACACTGGCATTACGAGCGGATCGCAAAAGTGAACCGCAATTCCATTGCATTTCTTGATGATATACAATTGCGGACGATATTGCCGCAAACTTTCCTACGCGGGCAAGGCGAAAAGCCATTTCGGAATCCTCATTGTTATATTTAAAAAATTTTGTATCAAATAAGCCAACCTGCTTAAAAGCGCTACGCCGATATGCGATATTGGCACCCATAGGCCAGCGCGGGCCTTTGTTTTGCACTATTCGCTCCGGAAAATACCCGTGATAATTCGCAGAGCGGTAAAATACCTGTCCGTACGCGCATACAATTGATCCGTTCGCAAATGGCCCTTGCAATTCCGCAAACCATTGCGGCGTGACAATACAATCATCATCGGTAAACGCAATAATATCGCCTTTGGCATGGCGAATTGCCGTATTTCGTCCAGCGCTTAATCCTTGATTTTTTTCATGGTGAATAATCTTGAAACGATGGTCTGCCAATTTTAATTTTTCCAAATATTCTTTGGAGCTATCAGTGGAACCATCATTTATAATAATGATTTCATCAGGAAAATGATCAAGCGCTTTTAATGATTTGACACATTTTTCAAGGTATTCCCGACGATTATAAGTTGAAATGGCGACGGTAGTAATCATTGCGGTTTTTCAGTATTTTTCCTTCCCGCTTTCCATACAAAAAGTTTGCCGGGATTTTTTGCGTTAGATTGCTTAACTTCCGCGAAAATTTTTTGCGCCTCTTTTATCCCGATCCGCTTAATAACGCCCAGATACATCGCAAACCGTTTGCGCTCGCCAAATGCGCTGGAAATAACGTCAGCCCAATAATGGGCTTCCGAATGAATATTTTTGTTTTTCGCGCCAGTGCGCTTTTTAAGGATGTTTTTAAGACCTTCCATTGTTTTAAAGGTCTTATCTTAAATTAAATCGTGCGGCAAGATAGCCAACACCGAACGGCCCTTCGTAGGAAAGCGGTTCAGCCGTGCAATTAAATCCGTCGAGCATGCCTAAAAGCATAACAATAACACGCAAACCGCAGGCCTTGGCCGCAATCATTTGCTTATCAAGCGCCATGATCTTTTCATAATCATTTTTTCGCAAGGCCTGCACAACTGTCTCGTCAAATTTTTTGCCTTCCGGTGAAAAACCGCCCGGTGCCGCGTCGGTTAAAGTATGAGCCAAATCCGCGGACGCGATTACAGCCACGCGATTCTTGGATTTTTGTAAAACATTGCCGATCCTTTGCCCGGTCTGAAAATGCATGGTAAGCGGTAATTCCGAATTGGACATTGGCACAATGCGCAGATTGGGCAAATGTTGTGCCAAAAAATAAAGCGGCACGGAAACTCCATAATCGCAAAACTCATCAGTTACTCCAACAACCGGCACGGCTTCGTTCTGAAGGCGCAGTTGGCGAATACGTTCAATAAGCGTCAGTTCCGCGCGAAATTCCAGCGCGGTTGAAAAATCTCCAAACTCTTTGAGATTGGCGCGATAAGTTGGCGAAATAAGCAAGGCAAAAGCATCCGGTAAAATTGAGCCATGAGGCGACAAAATAAGCGCGGCATCCGGCTTAGCCGCGTACATATCTTCCTCCAGCATTTTGTACGACGCAAGTGTTTTAGCGAGTTTTTTTTGATGCTCTTTTCCAATAGTTGGTAGCAAAATGGGGGAATGTGGCGCAATTGCCGCAAAAGTAATCATATTCGGCAATTATATCATTATTGCGCCATAGCCGCCACTGGTGTGCGCCGCACTGCGGATTCTGTTCGTTCAAATGCGAATTTTCCATCTTCCACGCCAACTCTAACTCGTTCGCCCTCTTTGAATTTTCCTTTGATAAGTTCAACCGCCAGCGCATTCATAATTTCGTCGGTAATGAGCCGCTTGAGCGGACGCGCGCCAAATATCGGGCTGTATCCGCGCTGTGCCAGCAGTTTTTTTGCATCCGGCGCAAGCTCAAGGCGAATACGTTTTTCTTTCAGCCGCTCGCCAATTTGCGCAAGCTCAAGATCAATGATCTGTTTAATATGCTCCGGTTTCAAAGAATGGAAAACCACAATTTCATCAATGCGATTAAGAAACTCCGGCTTAAATCGATCATATAGCATTTTGCGCAGTTTCTCATCCAATTTTTGTTCATCATTTTGCGACTCGGTTTCCGCGGAAAAGCCAAGCGTGCCGCGATTGGCCATGGAAAGAATCGCGTCCGAGCCGATATTGGAAGTCATAATGATAATGGTATTTTTGAAATTCACCACTCGTCCTTTGCCATCTGTCATCCGGCCATCATCAAGAATTTGCAAAAGCGAATTGAATATTTCCGGATGGGCTTTTTCAATTTCATCAAAAAGAATAACGCTGTACGGCCGGCGGCGCACCAGTTCCGTAAGCTGTCCCCCTTCTTCATAACCAACATATCCGGGCGGAGCGCCAAGCATGCGCGCAACAGAATGCCGTTCGCCATATTCCGACATATCCAGGCGCACGAGCGCTTGATCGGAATTAAACATAAATTCCGCCAGTGCCTTGGCCAATTGAGTTTTTCCAACTCCGGTTGGGCCCATAAAAATGAATGATCCAATCGGACGATCGGACGCGGAAATTCCCGCGCGGCTGCGGCGCACGGCATTGGCAATCGCGCGTACAGCTTCTTCCTGCCCGACAACGCGTTTTTCCAGTTCGTTTTCCATGCGTAAAAGTTTGTCCATCTCGGATTCCAGCATGCGAGTGACCGGAATACCTGTCCAGCGCGCTACCACGGCGGCAATATCCTCTTCGCCAACTTCTTCTTTGAGAATGCGGTGTTTTTTTTGCAGTTCAGCCAGCTTTTTTTCAGCTACGCGCAATTCTTTTTCAGTTTCCGGAATTTTGCCATAGCGCAACTCCGCCACTTTTTGCAAATCTCCGCCGCGTTCGGCAATCTCCGCTTCCGCTCGCGTTTTCTCAATGGTTTTGCGCAGTTTGCGAATAGCGGAGATATGCTCTTTTTCAGTATTCCAGCGCAATTCCAGATCCATGGCTTTTTCCTTGACTTCGGCAAGTTCTTTTTCCAAATCTTTCAGTCGCGCTTTAGCTTCTTTTTCAGTTTCTTTGCCGAGCGCGCGCCGTTCAATTTCCAAGCGCATCATTTCCCGTTTCATGCGATCCAGCTCTTCGGGCTGGCTGTCAATTTCAAGACGAAGCGCGGAAGCGGCCTCATCAATCAAGTCCACGGCCTTATCCGGTAAATGACGGTCGGTAATATAACGCGAAGAAAGATGCGCAGAGGCAAGCAGGGCCGAGTCAGTAATGCGCACGCCATGATGCACCTCGTATTTTTCTTTTATGCCGCGCAAAATCGCAATAGTATCTTCAACAGACGGCTCGGTTACATAAACCGGCTGAAAGCGCCGTTCCAGTGCCGGATCTTTTTCAATATAGCGCTGGTATTCTTTAACAGTAGTCGCGCCAATGGCATGCAACTCTCCGCGGGCAAGCGCGGGCTTTAACATATTGGCCGCGTCAATCGCGCCCTCGGCCGCCCCGGCGCCAACAAGCGTATGCAACTCATCAATGAATAAAATAATTTTTCCCGCGCCCTGTTCAATTTCCTTAAGCACGGCTTTGAGCCGCTCCTCAAACTCACCGCGAAATTTTGTTCCGGCCACAAGCGACCCCAAATCCAGAGCAATCAATTCCTTGTCTTTCAAGCTTTCCGGAACATCGCTGGCCACAATGCGCTGAGCCAGTCCTTCCGCAATCGCGGTTTTGCCCACTCCGGCTTCGCCAATCAGCACCGGATTATTTTTCGTGCGGCGGGCCAGAACTTGTACAACGCGGCGAATTTCATCATCGCGGCCGATAATCGGATCCAATTTTTCTTGGCGCGCGAGTTTGGTAAGGTTGCGGCTATAACGTTCCAGCGCTTGATATTTTGTTTCCGGCTGGGCGTCAACTACGCGCTGGCTTCCGCGCACTGTTGCTAAAACTTGAAGCACAGTATCATATTGTACGCTGTGATGTGTAAGCAACTCCGCGGCGCGGCTTCGCACCGTTAAAAGCGCGAGCAATAAATGTTCAGTGGAAATATATTCATCGTGCAAGCGGCTGGCTTCTTGTTCGGCCTGATGCAGAGCGCGCATCATCTCTTGCGTTAAATACATTTGCGCAACATTAGTAGAAGAGCTGGTTTGCGGAATGCGCGTTAGAAGCGTGCGCGTATCGCGGGTAAGAGCCGCGATGTCAATTCCCAATTTTTTAAAAATCGCCATGACCACGCCGTCCTCCTGCTCAATTAAGCTCGCGAGCAGATGCAATGGATCCATGTGCGGATGATTTAATTCGCCCACCAGATGTTGCGCGCGTTGCAGAGCTTCTTGGGATTTGGTGGTAAAGTTTTGAAATGCCATAGTAAAGGTTGGGTTAGCAGTCTCAAGTATAGATTGCTAATAAGCTTATCAACAGCAAATTTGCTTGTCAATGGGGTAGTTTTTACAGTGTAACATACATTGGACTTATTCGTAAATTATGCTAAAATTAAAACAATTATGCCATCTATTCTTGGAGTGCAAGTTGACAGCATCACACGCGCGGAGGCAATTGCGCGTGTTGATCATATGGTGCGCGATGGGGGACAGCATATTATTACAACACCGAATCCGGAAATAATTGTTGCGGCGCAAAAAGATTTAGAGTTTCGCGCCATACTTAATCGCGCCGCCCTTGCGCTCCCGGATGGATTTGGCCTTATGCTTGCCGGGCGATTTTTGGGTACGCCGCTTATGGAACGAATTGCGGGCTCGGATTTTGTGCGGGAAATTACAAAATTGGCGTGCGAGAAAAAATACAAATTGTATCTTGCGGGCGGAGAACCGGGCGTGGCAAACGCCGCCGCCGACACGATCATTTCACGATTGCGCAATTGCGCAATCGTGAAATCAGAAACTGAGCCGGATGTGGAGAAGATTCGCGAGGAAGCGCCGGATATTTTGCTTATTGCTTTGGGGCATGGAAAACAGGAAAAATGGATTGCCGCGCATTTGCCGGAATTGCCCAGCGTAAAAGTTGCCATGGGGGTTGGCGGGGCATTTGATTTTATTGCCGGCCGTGTTTTACGCGCTCCGCGCATTTTGCGCCGTCTCGGCTTGGAATGGCTTTGGCGTCTTATCCTTCAACCCTCGCGATTGCCACGCATCTGGCGCGCCGTGATTAAGTTTCCCATTCTCGTGCTTCGTGCTAAACTACAATAGGAGGTGTTCTGTTGGCAAAAAAGAAATTACGCAATCGGCGAAAGGTTTGTCCCAAATGCGAGTTTATGCATCCGCGCTCGCAACCATGTGGCGCGCCTGGCGCACGGCTCGATATCCCGATTTCCGAAATCCCGGTGGGTGAGCCCGTAGAACAGCTTCAGTTTCACCAGTACGTACGAGTCCCAACACGCGAGGAGGATATCCGATAACGAAATTGCCAGTGCCGGTACAAATTTGCTTCACAGATGAGGAAGTGGAGGCACGACTTCGCTATCGTCGCAAGTGGTTCGTTCCGTAGTTCATTACCCGATTTGCGCCTATGGCGCTCGTCGGGCTGTTTTTTTATTTGGAAATTTGTGCTATACTAGGATTATGCAAATGATTGCAAAAGCTACAGAAAAAGTTCGCGTGCGCTTTCCGCCCTCGCCAACGGGTTTTTTGCATATTGGGAGTTTGCGTACTGCACTGTATAACTATTTGTTCGCGCGTAAGCACGGCGGGGAGTTTATTTTGCGCATCGAAGACACGGACCGAGCTCGGTCAGTGCCTGGTGGAGTTGAAAGTATTATTCGCACGCTGGAGTGGGCCGGGATTGAGTATGATGAAGGACCCCAACTGGCCCCCTCACCTGGCCTGCGGCCATCCTCTCCCTTAGGGAGAGGGGAGGGTGAGGGAAAAGGCGAACATGGGCCGTATGTGCAGTCGGAGCGGTTGGATATTTATAAAAAATACGCCGAACAACTTATTAAAAAAAGCAAGGCATATTATTGCACCTGCACGCCGCAGCGGCTTGAGGAGTTGCGGCAAGCACAAATGGAGCGCAAAGAACCTACGCGCTATGATGGCCAATGTCGCAAATTATCAAATAGCAAATTGCAAATAGCTAATAGCTCTTATGTGATCCGTCTGAAAGTGCCACGGACTGGGAAAACAAAGTTTGAGGATATTATTCATGGCAAGTTGGAATTTGAAAATAAATTGATTGATGATCAAGTGCTCATGAAATCTGATGGTTATCCAACATACCATCTTGCCAATGTAGTTGATGATCATTTGATGAAAATCTCTCATGTTATACGCGGGGAGGAATGGCTGTCCTCAAATCCAAAACATATTTTGCTTTATAAAGCGCTTGGCTGGAAACCGCCGCAATTTGCGCATCTGCCGCTTCTTCTTAATTCTGATCATTCAAAATTATCTAAACGTCAAGGTGATGTGGCAGTTGAGGATTATATTAAAAAAGGATACTTGCGCGAAGCATTAATTAATTTTGTCGCGCTTTTGGGATTTAATCCGCGCGCTGATAAAGAACTTTATACCATTGATGAGCTTATTGACGAATTCGATCTTGCAAAAGTCAATAAATCCGGCGCGGTTGTTAATTTTGAAAAACTGGATTGGATGAATGGAAGCTATATCCGTCACATGCCACTAGATGAATTAGTCACGCTGACCATGCCATTTTTGCCGACTGATGACATGAAGCTGGCGCGCAAAGTTGTTGCACTGGAACAGGAGCGACTTAAAAAACTAAGCGATCTCAGTGAGGCAACCGAATTTTTCTTTGTTGAGATTCCGCACTATGAGCCGGAAATTTTAATATGGAAAAAATCGCCAAAGGAAAGTGTTGCTCCAAATTTACAAGCTCTTCATGATTTTCTTTCAGATTATGATGGGACTTGGGACGCAAATGCACTTGAGAGTGCGATAAAACTATGGATTGAACAAAAGAGCAGGGGAGTAGGGGAAATACTTTGGCCAATGCGGGTTGCGCTTTCCGGCCGGCTTGCTTCGCCACCCCCATTTGATATTGCGGCAATTTTAGGCAAAACGCGCACCCTTGCGCGACTGGAATATGCAATCAAACTGGCGAAAAAACTGTAGTCGCAACTCTTTAGGTTGCGTTTTGCGCGGGCTAAAGACCCGCGGCTACCTGTTATTTTTTTTATTCGTTATTCTTAATTCTACATTCTTCATTTCATCAGTGCATGCGCAATCCTCGGTTTTGGATTTAAATACACAAATCCAAGATAAGAAACGCGCGCAACAGGAGCTTCAGCAAAAAATTAATGACTATAGTAATAAAATTCGCACAACTCAGAAAAAAGCGGCGAGTCTTGTAAATCAGATAAATATTTTAGAAGCAAATATCTCTAAAGCCGAATTAGAAATACGCCGAAAAGAAATAGAAGCGCAGCAGCTTGCGCTTGAAACACAGCTTGTTGAACAACAAATTCAAGATGAAGAGAGGAGAATGAACAACATGCTTACCGACATTAGTAAAGTACTTCGCGAAATTAAACGCTATGACGATAGGAAATATGTGGAAATCGTACTCGCTGAAAATTCATTTTCCGAGGTATTTGATCAGCTTTATTATACCGAGCGACTTGCCAATCACTTAAGCCGCAAGTTGGATGAAATTAAATCTATTCGCGGAATTTTGGATAATAATCGCACCACACTTGTTACAAAACAAACCGAAGCGGAGCAGAAAAAAGAGGGTCTGGCTATCATGCAAGATGCCTTTGAACAGGAAAAGCGCGTAAAGGAGGCATTATTTGGAAGAACAAAGTCAACCGAGGCAGAATTTCGCAATCTTCTTGAGGAGTTGCGCGCCGCGGCCTCTTCCATTGATTCGGAGATTGTTACGCTGGAAAAAACAATTCGCCAAAAATTGGATATTGCGGATAAATTGGCAGGGGATACTGGCATACTTTCATGGCCAGTTGCCCCCATTGGCGGCCTCTCAGCGTCATTTCACGATCCGGATTATCCATTTCGATATTTATTTGAGCATGGTGGTGTTGATATTCGTACTCCGCAAGGAACACCGATTCGCGCGCCGGCATCTGGCTATGTTGCAAAAGTTTTTAATGGCGGCCTCGGTATTAGACCAAGCTATGTAATGCTGCTTCATGGAAATCAATTATCAACAGTATTCATGCATGTATCATCAATTGCGGTAGTACCAGACACCTATGTTTTGCGCGGAGATGTCATTGCATACTCAGGAGGCAGGCCGCGCACTCCAGGCGCAGGCCGATGGACAACCGGTCCCCATTTACACTTTGAAACCCGCATAAATGGTGTGCCAGTAGATCCAATGGGATATCTGCCTTAGTGGTGTCGTATAAGATATAATGTGCGACGCCACAACAACTGTTTATAAAAATCCCCTAGTGATATTTATAGTAAACCTTTTCTCCAAACCGAAGATCAATATAATCTAACTTATTGCGTTTATCGGGCGGCATGGTATTGCGCAATATAAGGTCAAGGTTTGCAAGCTGGGTCTTAGGATCACCTGTCGTATCAAAATACGCCTTCCAGCCCTCAGCCAACTTTAGCTGAATGTCCGTATCATTTGCTTTTTCAATAATAAAAAATTTTGGTCCAAGATTTTTTATCATTTCATCCTGAAGCACAACTACCACAAAGTGCAGCAAGTTAGTGGAAACAACCTGATCTTTTAATGCTGGCGTAGAATTGCTAGTGTCGTACAATATTGTGGCGTTTTGCGCCGAAATTGTAATAATGCCAGCAATTAATCCTTGTGCGTCAATTGCGTATTGAATACCTTTAGAACTCCACAATGCCTCACGCGGCGGATCAGATATGGTAAGAAAAAGCGTATCGGGGCGATCTTTTTTTAGGTAGGCATTACTGAGTGCGAATTCTGTTGAAATATTTTGCATAAATTTTTCACTATTAAACGCGAAGATATTGCGCTGAGGAATAATACGCCAGCGAAATTGTGCCATCTGGTTTTTGATCTGCGCGGCAAGCGTATCTGATGATATGTATAACTTGCTATCTACCCGAATTTGCCGAATTGCAAATGTTGTTGAAAAGAAAAGCCAATACAATCCCCCACTCAGTATAAGCGCCGTGAGCGAAATACTTAGCCACACCGGGAGGTGCATGGGCGATGCTGCCGCATGAAAACGAAACGGATTACCCAAATTTTTTTTTTCGCTTTTGTGAAAGCGAAAAATCGCGCTTTTTGAGCGTCTAAGCATAATGGCGCTATTTCATAGCAAACGCAATAAGCATGTTAAGCAATTTTTGGAATGGAATACCTGCCTTTTGCGCAGATTCCGGCACAAGAGAAGTTTTAGTCATGCCGGGAATAGTATTGAGCTCTAAAAAATATGGCTGATTATCACGTAGAATAAAATCGCTGCGGCTTACTCCGCGCGCGCCAACAAGTTTATGCGCGCGCATTGCAATATCCTGAATACGTTTTGTCATTGCGGGAGAAAGCGGAGCTGGAAGCGCATGTGATGATCCCCCCGGTGCGTATTTGCTTCTATAATTATAAAATGCGCCAATCTTTGGCGTAATTTCAATAAGCGGCAAAGCACGCGGATTTTCATTTCCAAGTACCGGCGCGGTTATTTCACGGCCTCTGATGTGTTCCTCCACTAGCACCTCACTATCGCAATGGAATGCCAGGCGCAGGGCTTTTCCCAGATCACGCATGTTTTTAATGTTTACTGTTACGCCGACTGAAGATCCCAAGCGATTCGGCTTCACTACGCAAGGAAAATTAATATGTGCTTTTTTCATTCTACGTTTCGCCCGAATCGGAGAAGGCTCGTCATTAGTAAGCAAAACTCCTCTTGGGGCTAAAACTCCGTGTACGCGCAAAAACTCGATGAGGCGATATTTATCCATAGCCAGCGCGGAGGCAAGCACACCGGAAAATGTATAAGGGATATTAAGCATTTCAAGCATGCCTTGCACCGTGCCATCCTCACCAAATGGCCCGTGAAGAGCCGGGATTACCACGTCTGGTTTTGCGCGCATGAGCTTATTAAGCCAAGCATTTCCAGTACGCGGTATTTCAATTGGAGTAACCGCATACCGTGCGCGGTTAAGATTAGCAATGATCTGTTTCCCCGTAATCAGCGATATTTCGCGCTCAGCAGAACGCCCGCCAAAAAGTACAACTACACGTTTTTTTGTCATAGCACATGTTTTAATGAGTTGCTTATTACTCACGATCGTGAGTAATAAGATGTTACGCCCTTACCAATCGGGGAAGCACCGGATTTATTCGCGTTACTATTTCGTAATTGATTGTGCTTAGTTTTTTAGCTATTTCATCAGCAGTGATTATTTGTCGGCCTTGTGCGCCAATCAGCACGGCTTCATCTTCCGGTTTTACATTACCTGCATCAGTCATATCAACCATCAACATATTCATGCATACGCGGCCAAGTATCTTGCATCGTTTTCCATTTACCAAGACTTCGCCAGTGCCGGACAATCCCCTATCATATCCATCCCAATATCCCACAGGAAGCACAGCCACTTTGGAATCTCGCTTTACTCGCTCAGTAAGATTATAGCCAATGGGCGTGCCCTTCGGCGCATCCTTTACTTGCGCCACAATCGCTTTCCAAGTCAGCACTGGTCGCAATCGGATTTTCATAATTCTTGATTCATAATTCTTGATTCGCGCTTCATCGAATGGCCACAGACCATACATCCCAATTCCCACTCTGACCAAATTCCCATGACTTTGTGGATAGAGTAAAGTTGCCGCAGAACAGGCCATATGGTGTATCGGAATAGTCAGCCCTGTCCCATTTAGGCGCTTTATAATGCTATTATAGCGCGCAAGCTGCTTTAAAGCATAATCTGACTGCGAATCCTCTGAATCAGCAAAATGCGTGGAAATTCCCTCCACCTCCACCCCTTTTATTTTTTTAAGCGCCCTTACAAAATCAACTGCCTCATCCTCCCCTACCCCCTGGCGCGTCGTTCCGGTTTCTACTTTAACATGAACGCGCAACGGGTTATGGGTTATGCGTGATGAGTTATGGGTGAGAGTTTTTAGTGTTTCCCAGTTATAAACTGTAATTCGCGCGCCTAACTTTGCTGCCTCCTTTAATCGTTCACTCTGGGTATATCCAAGCACGAGCACTGGATTGTGCGATGTAATTTCGCGCACAGCCCGCGCTTCATCAAGATTATCCACCCCAAACCAGATACTGGAATTAGGAATTAGGAATTTGGAATTATGAAGGATGCCGGTTACTTCGCGCAAACCGTGGCCGTATGCATTGGACTTTACCACTGCCATGAATTGAGGTTTTTGTAGTCGCCGGTCTTTAGCCGGCGCATGATCTAGTAGCGATAAAAATTGCCCCACATTATGGAGCAATGCGCTTTTTGAAATTTCAATCCAAGTTTTGTTTATCATTATTTAATTTCACTAAATCCACAAAATGGCACAAGAGCTTCCGGCACTTTGATTGAGCCATCTTTTTGCTGATAGTTTTCCAAAATGGCAACGGGCGTGCGGCTTAAAGCAATCGCGGTTGCGTCATTCATGTGCACAAATTCAGTACGGCCATCAGCGTGTTTTACTTTTGTGTTGAGTCGCCGCGCTTGGTAGTCGGTCATGTAATCAGCCGTATGCGTTTCGCGATATCTCCCCTGCCCGGGCATAAATGCCTCAATATCAAATTCGCGATAATCCGGCGCGCCCATATCGCCGGTGCATTTGAACACTACTTGATAAGGAATGCCCAACGCCTGCATTAAATATTCCTGAATAGCAATTAAAAAATCCTGCTCTGCTATCCCCTGCTCCGGAGTTGTAAACGATTCCATTTCAACCTTATCAAATTGATGCACACGCATTATTCCTTTAGTATCTTTACCATACGTGCCGGCTTCACGGCGAAAACTCGTGGAATAGCCAACATAACGAATTGGCAAATCCTCCTCCTTGAGTGTCTCGTTCATATGGAGCGGTCCAAGCGTATGCTCGGCACTCCCCACAAGATACAGATCATCGCTTTCAATATGGTAACGTTCCTCGCGCGGCTCCAGGCGTGCCATTTTATTCATAATCTCCGGGCGCATCAGTACCGGCGGAATCACAGCAGTAAATGGCTTTGTGGATACTTTCAGTTTTGTGTCCTTTGCAATCTGCGCGAGTTTTTTTTCATCTGTGAGCACGGAAAGTGCAAAATTTATAAGAGCAAACTGCAAAAGCGCGAGTTTTCCTTTAAGATACGCAAATCGCGCGCCACTCACCTCAGATGCATGCACAATATCAATAATTCCAAGCGCAGCGCCTAATTCCCAGTGTTCTTTGGGATGGAAATCCATGGTAAGATGTTTGCCCACCTTGCGCACTATCTTATTTTCGCTCTCATCTTTACCATGCGGCACTGATTCGTGCACAATATTTGGCACGGTCCATAAAAGTTTTTGATATTCTTCGTCAAGCGTATTTTGCGCTTCTTGCGCAACCTTAATATCATCGGACAATTCCTTAAGTCTAACCATTATTTCTTTTGGCGGCTTGCCTTTGTGTCCGCTTCCCAATTTACGCTGCTGCGCCCGCATACCCTCCAGTTTTACAATATGCGCACGCCGTTTCTCGTCCAATTTCAAAAGTTTATCAATATCAACCTCCACCCGTTTTTCTTTGGCTATTTTTTTGACAAGCGCTGAATTTTCTCGGATGAATTTAATGTCTAACATACCAATATGTTCTCCCCCTTAAGATAAAGGGGAGTTAGAGGGGGTTATGAATTATCCTAGTGGGCGGTAATAACCCTGGAACTGTACTTTTTATACTGTGTAATTCGCACAATTTTTGGTCGATAGGTTAAGCCCGCACACTCAATGAGTGTAGCATCTTGATCATAGCCAATGCAAATGACATTCGGTTTTAATTTTCGCAGGATTTTCCATTCCCCCACTTTATCACCTAATGCAACATTGTCCACATCGCGAAGCGCGCTTACCATTTCCACACGTTCGCGCTCATTTAGTTTTGGCGTGTGTCCTTTTTCATGAAGTACGCGCGCATCGCGGGTTATTACAACTGTAAGGTGATCGCCGTATTTTTTCGCTTCGCGCAGAAAATACAAATGCCCCGGATGCAGAAGATCAAAAACACCAAACACCACTACCTTTTTCATAAGTTTATTTTTGGGTATGGACCCGCCGGGATTTGAACCCGGGTCGCATACCCGCCATTAGTATAGCAGAAAACCGCTGGTTGAGCCAGCGGTTTTCTGTGACAAGTAGTTTTGACCCGTTATGTATAACTAGCCAACCACCCTTTAATTACAAATTATCATATGTAATCAATATTGTCAATATCGTTATCCACAAGTATATTTTTCTAGCTGTATCTATCATTCCTCGGATGTCTCGCGAGCGATTTTGGCCAACGTCAGGGATATACGAAGTTTTGCGACTGAAAGGAGCAAAATTTGGGTGAGAGGCGAGCCGAGCCCCGAACTGTATATCCCTTGTTAGGCGAGGGTTGCTGGAGCGAAGCGGAAGCAAAGCGCAGCGTCCCCTTGAGTTAGCGGACAGAAACCTAATCGGTGGCTGCCCCTCTTCCAGAAACTTCATTACTGCCTCTATAAGCACGTTTAAGTTTTTGCGTCTCTGATGTGATTTCAATTCTTGGCGCGAGAACAACATATCTTGAGCCAGCAAACTTTGCTTTGAAGTCTTTCATCCATCCATGATGGCTCAATACCCTGTGGCGGTCAAAACCAACGACTGAAACACCGCTTCTATCATAACTACCAGAAAGCAAAAACGTCCAGTAAGTATCGTCAGGGAAATTGCCGAACTTCTCTTTGAAAGTAGCTGCGAAAGCTAAATAGCGACGAAAGTCCATGCCTTTCAAACCCTCATTTTCGTAAATACGGAGAGCGTTTTGGCCACTTGTATAAAGCAATTCGGGAGTTTTGCTCGCGCTTGTAACAAACCATTGATCTTCAGAAACCATGACATTGCGAATCATTTGCTCATTGTCAAAATCAACATTAGTTTTAATGCCAAAACGCTCAGCTAGTTCTTGCATGGAAAGAGCTGCCGGTAGATAAATCAGCAATTCATTTGTTTTTTCAAGTTCGGCAATTTCCTCTTTGGTAAACGGGCAAGGAGAGGCAACCACCGAACCATATAATTTTTGAACGTATTTTTCTAAGTTCATAATAGTTGTGACTATGGAGTAGTTTATAAAAGTTTCTGTCCGCTAATTTCGCCTAACGTCCGCGTGTATCTGAAGTTTGACTTATTTTTCCTCTCGAAAATCACCTTCCTTCAATCCTGACTGAAGCAAAATCGACTGAAAGGTTCCGTATGGTATTTCTTTCTTTGCCATCTTGACTATGACAGTACGCGTAGGATTGCCTGGTTTGCGAAACTTTGCGTGGGAACCTTTCTGCGATACAAAAAAGAAGCCCTTTTCTCTAAGGCCTCGAATAACCTGTTTCAAGGGAATCGGTCTAGGCATGTTGAAAAATGAGTGGGACCAAGTCGGGTCGTTCCACTTTGTTTATTTTGGAAATAGGAACATCCTCAAAATACAACTCTAATGCCTCTTGGAGCGCCAAAAGGGCTTCTTTTTTGGTGTCGCCAAAACTAGAAATACCTGTGTTGAGGTTCCACGAGACGTAGGATTTACCTTCCTTCCAAACCACGTTTTTTAAGTCGATTTTGCGCATATATATTGAAGTGAATTGTTACGATTCTATTATATCTCAAAGGAAAAATAAGTCAAATTTGGGTGCGCGCCGAGCCGAGGCGCGCACCAGATACACGCTGTTCGTATAATCAAAGAGTACCAACTATGGTACTCTTTGACAAGCGAGATCCGCGCAGCGCTG
>Ga0156312_125_pt1 | contig 28914 bp, 30 predicted proteins | sample RifCSPlowO2_12_FD_107960 | JGI IMG/M metagenome (GOLD analysis project Ga0156312, IMG submission 107960) | Candidatus Uhrbacteria bacterium RIFCSPLOWO2_12_FULL_47_10
CCGGTCCAGGCGCATTGGTTACCATTATGTTTCGTTTTTTGCACGCCTCAAGATCAATATTGTCAGTGCCAATCGCATAGTTTGCCACAATCTTTAATTGCGGTCCGGCAACATCAAGAACTTGGCCATCAATTTTGTCAGTAAGAATCGGCAACAGCGCATCTATCCCGCGCACACCTTTCAAAAGTTCCTTGCGCGGGATTATTTCGTCTTTGGGATAAATCGTAACCGCATAGCCTTTATCTTTTAGCATTTTAATTCCTTGATCGGGAATCGGTCTGGTAATAAACACTTTGGGCATAAGGTTAGTATGGTAGCCGCAGGTCTTTAGCCTGCGCGATATTGTTTTAGTGCGCCGCCTAAAGAGCGGCGACTACAATTTTATTTCTCGAATGGGCAGTTTATTCAATTGTGTAGTCGAGGGATATTTGGAGAGGATGCCGACTTTGGCGCCGATGTGTTGGACTACGGAGTCGGCGTTGATTGCGGCGACACGCAGGGCTTCTTTAGTATCGCCGTGACTTTTAATCCAGCCGGTTAAAAATCCAGAACCGAATGCATCGCCTGCGCCAGTGATGTTTTTGGGTTTGTGGCCGACGGAGGGAACGTAGAAAGCAGAGTATGTAGGATGTAGTAGGTAGTATGTAGATTTTTGGCTACCTTTTTTCTGTGAACTGTGAACCGTAGACTGTGAACTCATCACAGCATAAGCGCCTTTGGGGCCGTCGGTCATGATTGCAGATGGCACGATTTTAGCAAGAGCGCGAAGTAATTCTTTGGTGTTTTCTAATTTTATTCCTGTGAGCTTTGCGGCTTCTTCGCGGTTGAGAATTAAAAAGGCAAGAGATTGTCGTAACCCCTCCCAGCCCCCCTCGCCTCGCTTTGCGGGCGAAGCGGGCCTTACCTTAAGGGGAGGAGAAAATTTGGAAAGTTCCTGTCCGCCGGGGTTGAAAGCTACTTGGGCTTTTATTCTTCGAGCATGAGCGAGAATTTTTTTTAAAAGTGAAATATCGCCGCCAAGGGAGGAAACATAAAACCATTTTGCGCGCAATTTGTTCCATGGGATTTTTGTATGTTCAAATTTTTCTGATGCGCCACGATAGACCAAAATCGTGCGCTCTCCCACTTCGCCGCCCGGAGAGAGAATGGTGGAATAAGCAGTGTGTTCAGCCTTGGCTATTTGCACGAAATTTTTATACACACATTCTGTATCAAGTACGCTCAAGATTTCTTTGCCTGTATTGTCGTTTCCAACGCGCGTTACGGTTGCTACGCGGAATTTTCCCAAACGGGCAAAAGTCGCGGCATTGTTGGTACCACCTCCACCAGTATCAAAATGAAGCTCATCAACATTGATTTTCGCGCCAAAAGGAAAACAGGCCTCAATATGGGTAAGTACATCCTTTGCCTTGTGCGGATGCATGGCACGGCTCATTAAAAACACATCGCGCGTTGCAGAGCCAATAGTAATCACATCATACATACACTATGATTGCGTTTGTCTCTTTTTATATCCCCATGTAAATGATTCAAGTTCTTTTTGCTCAATTGCTTTTACGCGCGCAGGCAAATATGCAGGAAGTTCCGGCCCTTTTTCAGCAATATTCCAACCACTTCCGCGCAGATCAACAAAATCATTGATGTGTTGCGGGAGATCAGTGGTATCAAAATAAAATTCATCTCCATTTTTTGTCATTTTAATAATACGCGGTTGCGGCTCGGCAAAAAGATCTTCTGCTTCATCTATCCATGCTTCCCGCTGTGCATCCATTTTCTCAGGCATATTTGTTCCAGAGGTTGATAAAATATAAGTAATTGTCCGCAATCTGTTTTACCACAGCCGCGCGATCAATTTTTTTATCGCGCCAATCCTCAAGCGGTTTGAAAAAAATCGTGCGGCCGATTGCAAAACCGTTCACCACACCGCTTTGCGCCGCGACTTTAACCCATTTCTCTACTTGCGACTTTGATTCACCGCGGCCCAGCATAATCAAATTAGAACTGGTAATTTTTTTGAGTCTTACCCAATCAGCAGCCTTTTCGAATCCTTCTAATTTCCAAATTGTTGGTATAATGCCGTTATGTTGCATTTCTTGCATCATCTGCTTTGCTTGTGGTAGTCGCGCGCCTTTTTTGGTGAGAAGTACCTCGAGGATAAATCCTAGCCGATGTTTTTTGCAAAAATCAGAAAGTATTTTAAGGCGCTTACGTTGCAATATATTTTCCTTGACGGATGCCGTATTATATCGTACAAGTGCTTTTGCCCATGTTGGACGTGATCTAAGCAAATGCGCACCAAATTGTGTTCCATATTCGAAATCAAAAACACTTTGGCCACTTTTTTCAACGGAAAGCGCAAATTGAATATGTTGCTTTTTTGCTGCTTGAATAATTGGTGCGCCAAATTCCTCATCAATAAGTATTGCAAGATCATTTGGGTTTTTGACTGTTTTGCGTGCAATCAAAAATGCATCAAATACGACTTGTTTCATCGCAATTACTTGCTTTTTTTGTGCGGCACTAAGTTTTGGATAAGGGAATCCCAAGAGATTTTTTGCAAAGGACGCGCGATGATCAAACGGAAGAACAAATAAATCATTCATATCTTCTTCGGTTTGATTTTTTTGTACTTGCGCGTCATTTGTTGAATGCCGGCCACAGTTAAAAGTCCGGGTTGCGGGCCGATTTTGGTTACTACCGAAGCGGAATTGGCCGTGCCCCACTGTAAGGCTTCGTGAAGTTTTTTCCCATGAGCCAGCGCGCCAACAAATCCAATTGCGAACGAATCACCCGCGCCGGTTTTCTCAATAACTTTTACCGGATAAATCGGCATATACCAGTACTCGCCACCATTATGAACAAACGATCCTTTATCACCATCAGTAATGACTGAAATTTCCGGCCCAGTTTCTTTAAGGCGATCAAGAAGTCCTTTCATATCTCCAGCACGGCCAACAAGCCCTTCGGCCTCCTCTTTATTGACAAAGAGCACGGTCGTCATGCGCAGGACATCACGCAAGCGCGAGAGCCCTTTGCGAAGCTGATGCGTGCCGGGATTAAAAGCAAGATGCGGTCGGGGGTGGGTTGTGCGCAGATATTTAAGGATTGATCGCTCAAGACTTTCGTGGTTCGCGCCTATGGAGGTATAGTAAATCCAATTTGCCGGTTCAAGCTTGGGCATTTTGTAATGTCTCGGATGATGATAGACTAAAATAGTGCGCTCGCTTTTATAATTTAAAACAACCGAGTAATTTGATGGCCTTCCTTTATCAACTTCAACATATTTAAGAGACACCCCCTCGCTTTTCATGGCGCGCGTAACACGCTTACCAATATCATCGTTACCAACAATTGAATAAAAAGCAGTTTTGAGGCCTAATCGCGCTCCGCCGGTTGCCACATTGCAGGCATTGCCGGCCACTTTCTGATCCAGGCGGGCGATTGGAATTTTATCCGCGTAATTCAAACACAACATGCACACTTCTTTTTCCAAAGTGCACATGACTGAGGCATCATTGATTTTTACGAAAGTGTCCAGGGTGGCATCGCCGATGGAGATGAGATCCAGCATAGTATGTAGTACTTAGTAAGTAGTATGTAGTGAATTAATTTAAATTGGAAAGTTTGTTGAGCATGCGCATAACTTCATCTAAGAGCGAGGCGGCTTTTTGCAATTGATCGCTGGTTAAAAAGCCCAGCTTTTTACAGATTTCAGTCTGCGTTTCAAGTTCTGCACCGGAACCATATGCAATCGCATAAAATTGTATTTGCTCGAGTTTGTGATTTCTTCGGAAACCTTCCGCAATGTTCGATGGTATTGAGACGGCCGCACGTTTCATTTGGCTTGATAATCCATATATTTCATCTCGTGGCAAAAGCGTGGTTAGTGTGTAGATTTCTGTTACAAGTTCCATGGACTTTTGCCATGCAATCAGATCCTTATATGTTTGTACTGTCATAACTGTATATATACTATCTACCTACTACATACTACCTACTACTTACTCACTAAAAATACTCGCGTTCTTTAGATTTTTTAATAATTTCAAAGGCCTCCTCAACCGAGCTGACCAGTTTGCAGATTTTTAGATCTTCCGCAGAAATGGCATGATGCGTTTTCAAAACCCAATCCTCCATCCATTGAAAAAGTGTTCCCCAGTAATCTCGCCCGACAAGTATGATTGGAATTCTTTCCATCTTTTTGGTTTGAATAAGGGTAACCAGTTCAAAAAATTCGTCCAACGTGCCAAATCCGCCGGGAAAAAATATATACGCCTGTGCTGAAGCGGAAAGCATAACGCGTCGGGTAAAAAAATAATGAAAGCCAATGCCGCGTTTTACATATTTGTTCACTCGCTGTTCTTTGGGTAGCTGGATATTAATCCCGACTGATTCCGCGCCAGACTCCACCGCGCCGCGATTAGCCGCTTCCATAATACCCGGACCTCCCCCGGTTACTACTGTAAAGCCGGATTTTCCCAGCATGCGCGCGAGTTTAAGCGCTTCTTGATAATGCGGATTTTTTTCCGTAAAACGCGCGGAGCCAAAAAAACTCACCTCTTTTTTAAGATCACCAAGAAATTGAAAGCCATCAATGAATTCTGACATGATGCGGAAAATCCGCCAAGATCCTTCATGGCGAAAATCAATTTTTTGCGATGGCGGCTGAGGCGGCGGCTGTCCGGCAGGTTCTGGTATTTTTGGCGGTTTTTTTAGAGCCATAATAAATAGAATTATTAATGTTTACGCGCTAAAACTTTTAATACTGCCTCGGTGATATGCGAGACGCCCATGCCAAAGGCCTCAAGAAGTTCATTGGGCTCTCCGGATTCCCCAAAACGGTCGCGTACGCCAATGCGTTCAACCGGAGTCGGAAACTGTTCGGCTAAAACTTCGCAAACCGCGCCGCCCAGTCCGCCGGAAATTTGATGCTCTTCAACTGTAACTATGGCGCCGCACTCCTGCGCGGCTTTGAGTATCGCCTCCTCGTCCAAAGGTTTTATGGTGTGCATATTAATTACTCGCGCGGAAATTTTTTTCTTAGCCAGTTCGCCGGCGGCAAGAAGGGCATTATGAACAAGCGGTCCGCAAGCAATTATTGTCACATCAGTTCCATCCCACAAAGTTACGGCTTTGCCGATTTCAAACGGCGTTTCTTCAGTCGTAAAAACAGGGGATTTTTCACGCGCAAAACGCACATAAACCGGACCTTGCATTTTAGAGGCCGCGATTACCACTTTTTTAGTTTCAATCATGTCAGCAGGAGCAATCACAGTCATATTTGGAATAACTCGCATAATGGTAATATCTTCAATGGCTTGGTGAGTTGCACCGTCCGGCCCGACCGAGACGCCGGAATGCGCGCCGGCGATTTTCACGTTGGCAACATTTAGCGCCATATTGGTGCGCACCTGCTCCCATGATCGTCCCGGGGAAAATACCGCGTAAGATGATGTCCAAGGCACTTTGCCGGCAAGCGCAAGGCCGGCGGCAATTACAATCATAGATTGCTCTGATACCCCAAGCTGGACAAAGCGATCCGGGAATTCTTTTTTAAACGCAAGCGAGCGGGTAGACTCGGTCAGATCACAACAAAGCACGACCACATTTTTATTTGCTTTTCCGGCCGCGACAATTCCTTGCCCATAGCCATCGCGGGTTGGCTTTTGTTCTAATTGAGAGATGTTCAGTAGAGCAGGATTTAACTTTGCTGAAGGGTTTAGTGGCATAGTTTTACTCGTGCTCTGAAGTTATTTTACCTTGCAAAGTGCGCAACTCCAAAAGTGCTTGCGCGGCTTGTTCTTTGTTTGGCGGTATGCCGTGCCATTCAAATTTTTTCTCCATAAAAGAAACTCCGCGGCCGGGAATAGTGTGCGCGATAATTACCGTGGGTTTTTCGTAAATTGTTTTGGCTTCTTCAACCGCGTTTATAAATTGACGCATATCATTGCCATTAGCCTCAATCACATGCCAATTATTCGCCTCGTATTTTGCGCGCAAAGGCTCAAGAGGCATAATATCTTCCGTGTTTCCGTCAATCTGGATATTGTTGCGGTCAATAATGCCGGTAAGGTTGGAAAGTTTATTGCGGCCGGCAAAAAGCATTGCTTCGTAACAAACTCCGGCGGCTTGCTCCGCGTCAGACATCGCGCAATAGGTGCGCCATTTTTTGCCATCCATGCGCGCCCCATAAGCCAGACCAGCGGCTTGTCCAAGCCCAGAGCCCAGCGGCCCAGAGGTGGTCTCTACTCCGGGAAGCCGCAACCGCTCTGGATGTCCTTGGAGTCGCGTGCCAAATTTGCGCAGAGTTTTAAGCTCTTCAATTGGAAAATAGCCGGCCAGCGCCATGGTAGCGTAGCGTACTGGACAAATATGACCGTTTGATAAAATCAAGCGGTCGCGATCTGGCCATTCCGGATTTTTTGGATCATGATGCAAAATATGAAAATAAAGCGCCACAAAAATATCCGCCATGCCTAAAGGTCCGGCCGAGTGTCCAGACTTCGCTTCCAAAAGCATCTCAATAATCAGCTCGCGAACTTTAAGAGCTTTTTCTTCTAACTCTTTGACTTTCTCGTCATGGATGTGCGGCATGGATTTTGAGTATGTAGTATGTAGTTATGTAGTATGTAGGAGTGTTTATAATTCCCCTACGTTCTACCTACTACTTACTACTCAACTAGCTTCGCACTGTGGCGACAAGTGCCAGGATAAGAATTATAACCGTGAGTGCAATAACGGTACCAATAAGGATCCAAAATAATTTTTTCATATTATTTAGAGGTTAATTTTAAAAGTTTATTATATGCATCTTGAGGATTAGAAGCGCCGTAAATGGCGCTGGCGGCGGCAAGGCGTGTGGCGCCAGCTTGGAACAACTCCTCCGCATTGCTTAAGTTTACACCACCATCCACCTCTATGGGAAGGTGGGGATATGTTTTGCGCAAAGCACTGATTTTTTTAAGCACATGCCGCTGGAATGATTGCCCGCTTTTGCCCGGATTTACGCCAAGAAATAAAACACAATCTACAAGCAATTGTTTCCCCTCACCTTTTTCCTCTCCCCCAGGGAGGGGGTAGGGTGAGGGTGTAAGATATGGTGCAAGCATACTTATGGGTGTGTCCGGATTAAGCGAAAGCCCTTCTTCTGCCCCATGCTTTTTTATATATTGTATAATCTGCATTATGTCATCGCGAGGCCGAAGGCCGTGGCGATCTCTTTCCACATGAAACAAAATCCTCTTTGCCCCGGCCTTTATCCAGGCCTTGGCGTGCTTTAGTGGATCAACCACCATCAAATCAACTTCAATATTGTAGTCGCCGGTCTTTAGCCGGCGTTTTTTGTGTCGCGCAGGCTGAAGACCTGCGGCTACCTTTTTCGGCTCTGCCCAAGTCTTATACGGCGCAAACTTGCCATCCACCACATCAATCTGAATCCAGCGCGGCTTTGGGCGTAACTTTTTAATCGTGGCTAACTTATTTTTAAAATCCGAAAAATTCTTAGCAAGGATAACTGGAATAATCTCACGCTTCATACTCAAATCATTTCCTCCCCTTAAGTCCACGCAGGGCGTCGGAGGTAAGGGGAGGCCTGCCTGCCGGCAAGGCAGGTTAGGAGGGGTTATGAAGCAATTTTACCATTCCCTTGACATTTTGGCAACAAAAATAAATCCGCCCTTTGAGGCGGATAGGCATAACTCACCCTGCCCCTCTCTTGAGATAAGAGAGGGGTTAAATGTTCATTCGCGGGAAGGGTTCCATGCTCATGATATTTTGAGCTTCGGTAGGCGTGAGCACTTTCTTTTCACTTAAAAGAGAAGTGAGTTTACGAACTTTTGCATCCTCTTTATTGATGATGAATACAATCTCACCTTTTTGGTTTGCTAGTGCACGATCAAGATAATCTTTATCCACCATGTTGGATTTGAGATAACCAACATTTGATTTCAGTGTAGAAACATCGGATTTGAGCGTTCCAACATCGGATTTGAGCGTTCCCACATCTGCCTCAACTTTATCAAAACGTTTATCCATCTTTGTGGAAAAGTCATTGACTACCTCTAGTATCTCGTCGATTCGTCCATCCGTGTGTTTTTGTCCCTCGGTTATTGCCTTGAGAAGTTCGGTATTGGTTGGTTCTTGATTCATATGACTATAGTATATAAAGTAGAGTGCATCGGTGTCAAGCAATTATTTTTCAATCCGCGCGATCTTTTTCAGTCTTCGTACATGGCGCGGCTCGCCGGAAAATGGAGTGGCAAGCCAAATATCAATTATTGGTTTGGCTTGAGCAAAGGTTAGGGCTAGGTCGCGGGCGGCAGGATCTTTGGTTTTACCGCCGCCAAAGCACAAAACATTGGTGTCATTGTGCCAGCGACTCATCTTAGCGCTCACTTTATCCCAAGCGCGCACGGCGCGTACGCCTTTTACTTTGTTGGCCACAATACACTCGCCAATTCCAGAGCCGCCTAAGGCAATTCCCCTCACCCCAACCCTCTCCCACACGGGGAGAGGGAGAGCGTTTGAATTCCTCCTCCTTAATGGGGGAGGATTAAGGTGGGGGTGGGCTTTGGCAACCGCTTTGGCCATAGGAATTATAAAATCTGGATAATCATCTTCTGGGTTATACTCATGCGGCCCAAAATCGCGCACTTTATAGCCGCGTTTTTTCAAATACGCCACAATTTGTTTTTTAAGCTCAAACGCGGCATGATCCCCGGCGAGGTAGATGGTTGGCCTTGCCATAGTCATCTATTCTACCGAACTCTTGACAAATACGCAAAATCATGCTATATTAAAAAGGTTCTTTGATGGCAAGCCTGGGGTCTTGGCAATTCTGCCAGGATGAGAGGTAAGCCAGAACATGGAGAGTGGATCATGGCAAAAAACATGGGTCCGGGTCAGAAGTCAGCGGTTCGATCGGCCGCAGGTAAGATGGCGGCGATCTGGATGGCGCTCGAGGCAGCCGTGCGTCAACGCGGTGGCAACGACGACGCGATCCTGCAGCTCGATTCGGAGGGAGCACAGTCGCTCCTCGAGAAGATCGCAGAATTGCTCGTCGCGAAGGTGGCCGTGCCTATCGTGAACGTCGCCTACCAAGCGGTGCTCACCTGGGTCATCGCGGTCTGCCGGTTCGTGTCCTACGTGGACCCGAATATCACGGCCGCGAACTTCCAGCTCCAGCTCGGAGACCTCACGCTCAAGGAAGTCATCGTCGTCGCAATCGACAAGGCGATGAGCACCGCCGACGTGCTCCAGCATCTGGACAACCAAGGTCTGCGGCCAGCCACGCTCCTGGAGCTCCTCTACTGGTGGTTGACCAACCCGAATAAGCACGCTAACTGCCTAGTGGTTGCGCTCGGACAGGTTTGGCGGGGTGGTGTGCCCTACGTCTACGGCCGCGGTGTTTGCCGGGAGCTCAGCCTCTGCGCGGTTGCGAGCGGCTGGGGTCAGGTCTGCAGCTTTGCCGCCGTCCGCAAGTAGGTCACTTGGGCCCTGGGAACCTTGGCCTTTGCAATGTTCCATTGGACCCTTGGTTCCGTTTTCCCCCGCACGTTGCGTAAGCGACGTGCGGGGCGTTTCTTTTTGTGCTAAACTAACGATGGAGAGTAAACGAAACAGTCCGCGGTCAATGAAGTTTATTCTTCTAGGCTTCGGGCGGTTGAAATCTGGGTGTACCGAAAAAGCCAGAATCATTGCGGCTACGGCTTCAATGAGCGCGCAACGGTACAACTCTAAAAATGAAAATACTTGGTGTAGAGAAGTAGCGGGATAACGTCCCGGAATACGATTCAACCCTGAGAGTCCCGATGTAAAGTCGGGATGCCACGCATAATTTTTCATTACTGTGTGGCATATTCAAAGGGTGGTGGCGCGGACGCTTCTCTACATAATTATGACGGCTTGGTTTGGCAGGGTAATGTGCCCTACGTCAACGGCAACGGTGATAACCGGAAGCTCAACCTCAACACGGTTGCGAACGACTGGAATCAGAACTACAGCTTTGCCGCCGTCCGCAAGTATCCCCATTCTCCTCCTACGTAGGAGGAGTTTGTTTTTGGGCTTGTGAAAATGATGGAAATAGGGTAAAGTATTAAAATTATGTAGTCGTCGGTCTTTAGCCGACGCACATTTCGCAGGCTGAAGACCTGCGGCTACAGTTGCTATGGCCAATATACCATTTCCAAAACGCGAAGAAGAAATTCTTGAGTTTTGGGATAAGAATCACGTATTTGAAAAATCTTTACAAAAACCCTCGCCAAAAGGAGAGTTTGTTTTTTATGACGGTCCGCCGTTTGCTACTGGCCTGCCGCACTATGGTCATATTTTGGCCTCCACCATCAAAGATGTTATTCCGCGATATAAAACCATGCGTGGCTATCATGTGCGCCGGCGGTGGGGCTGGGATTGCCACGGTTTGCCGATTGAAAATATTGTAGAGCAAAAACTGGGCATTTCTGGAAAAAAGCAAATTGAAGAGCGCGGGATTGCGGAGTTTAATCGGGCTTGTAGAGAAGGCGTTTTGGCCTATGCGGCAGAATGGGGGAAAATGGTGCGCCGTATCGGACGCTTCGTGGAGTTTGAAAATTCCTACAAAACCATGGATTCCACCTACATGGAATCAGTGTGGTGGGCACTTAAACAAATTTGGGACAAAAAACTTATTTATGAAGGACGCAAAGTGCTTCTTTATTGTCCGCGCTGTGAAACTCCGATTTCCAACTTTGAAGTCGCCATGGACAACAGTTATGAAGAGGTTACGGAGGAGGCGGTTATAGTAAAATTTCTAATTCACCTAATTTCTAATTCACCTAATCAAATTCCAAATAATGCGCCGGTGTACATGCTCGCGTGGACCACTACGCCGTGGACGCTGCCGGGAAACGTGGCGTTGGCAGTGGGAGAGGAGATTGATTATGTGATGGTGCGTACCCCCTCACCCGCTCCAACCACGGTTGGAGCACCCTCTCCCGCACGGGGAGAGGGAGATCGTTTTGATTCCTCCCCCTTGATGGGGGAGGATAAAGGTGGGGGTGAGTATCTGATCCTTGCCAAATCCCGCCTTGCAATCCTCACCGAACCATATGAAGTCGTGCAAGAAATGAAGGGTAAAGATTTGGTTGGACTTGAATATGCGCCGCTATTTAAAGTAGAAGGACTGTCCTTGCGCGCGCGCAAAGACAGTCCTTCTCGTCGAGCTTTCAAGGTGTATCCTGCGGATTTTGTGACGACCGAAGAGGGCACAGGCATTGTGCACACGGCTGTAGTGTATGGTGAAGATGATTATAATTTGGGACTCAAATACAAATTGCCAGTGGTACCTTTGCTTGATGAAAAAGGTGTATTTAATGAAAAATCGCCAGAGCTCATCTCCGGGCAGTATTTTAAAGATTCGGAAAATACCATTAAAAAAGATCTGGAGGCGCGGGGACTTATGTACAAGCGCGAGAAGTATACGCACTCCTATCCATTTTGCTGGCGTTGTGATACGCAGCTTTTTTACAATGCTATTCCAGCTTGGTTTGTTAAAATTTCCAAACTTAAGAAAAAACTCCTGAAACTTAATGAGAAAATTAACTGGTATCCAGAGCATTTAAAACATGGTCGGTTTAAAAATGGCCTTGAAAATGCGCCAGATTGGAATATCTCACGTAATCGGTATTGGGCTACTCCTTTGCCGTTTTGGAGATGTGTTGTGCATAACCCTCCCCAGCCCTCCCTTACCTTAAGGGAGGGAGAGAATTTAAGTCCTCCCCTTAAGATAAGGGGAGGTGCAGGAGGGGTTATGAATGGTGGCTGTGGTAACGTGGTTTGCATTGGGTCGTTTCAGGAGTTGAAGCAACGTGCGACAAATTACGACGAGGTGTACAAGTCGCATGATCTTAAGGATATTGATTTACACCGTCCGTATATTGATGAGGTGAAAATCAAGTGCGATAAATGCGATAGCGAGATGCGGCGCATTCCGGAAGTCGTGGACTGTTGGGTAGAATCCGCGTCCATGCCGTTTGCCGAGTTTCATTTTCCGTTTGAAAATCAGGAAGAATTTAAAAGGCGTTATCCGGCGGATTTTGTGGCAGAATACATTGCACAAACGCGGGCTTGGTTTTATGTCATGCATGTAATTGGTAGCGCGATTTTTGGAAAGCCGCCATTTAAAAATGTGGTTACCACTGGCACGATTCTGGCAGAGGATGGCAGTAAGATGTCTAAGTCAAAACAGAATTTTCCTGATCCGTGGGATTTGATTAATCGTTATGGTGTTGATGCTTTGCGTTTTCACCTTATGACTTCGGTTGTCATGCAAGCTGACAATCTGAATTTTTCCGAGCGCGAGGTTGATGGGATTTATAAAAAAGTAGTATTGCTTACGCAAAATGTACTGAGTTTTTACAAATTGTATGCACCACCCCTAACCCCTCCTCCACAAGGAGGGGAAACGAATCAATTTCCTCCCCTGCCCGAGGGTATTTCCTCCCCTGCCCGAGGGGAGGCTAGGAGGGGTGGGAGCGGAGGGGTGGGAGATGTACCGTCTAATTCACGCCACATTCTTGATCGCTGGATTATAGCGCGGCTCCATGAAACAATTCGTGATATGACTGAAGGGTTAGATCGTTATGATGTAGTGCGAGCTGGGCGTTTGATTCCAGAGTTTGTAAATAATCTTTCAACTTGGTATTTGCGCAGATCGCGCGAGCGTTTCAAAAGCAGTAAAAAATCAGAACGTGAATCAGCTCTACGTACTACGTCCTACATTCTACATACTTTTTCCCAACTGCTCGCTCCCTTTATGCCGTTTTTGGCAGAACATGTGTGGCAAGAAGTTACGAGTTACGAGTTACGAGTTACGAGTTACTCGGTACATTTAGCTGACTGGCCTAAGGTGAAGAAATCCAAAATTGATACGGCACTGCTTGAGGAGATGCGAGTGGCGCGAAAAATTGTGGAATTGACGCATGCGGCGCGCGCCGAGGCAAAAATCAAAGTACGTCAGCCGTTGGAAGAATTAAAAATTCAAAATGTAAAATTAAAAATGAGTGAGGAATTATTGAGATTGATTGCGGAGGAGGTGAATGTGAAAGAGGTGAAGATTGTCCCCTCACCTCAATCCTCTCCCACGGGGGGAGAGGAAGTAATTGGCAATCCCTCTCCCCGCAGTACTGCGGGGAGAGGGCAGGGTGAGGGTGGCTGGGTTACCAAGACCGACGGCACACTTACGATTTCACTCAACACCGCAATCACTCCGGAACTTCAAAAAGAAGGTCTGGCGCGCGAGTTGACCCGTCATATTAATGAAGTGCGCAAGATTGTAGGACTTACTCCGCAAGATACCGTGCATGTGATGGTTGCGGTGATTGCCCCCTCTCCCCCAACCCCTCTCCCCCAGGGAGAGGGTAGGGTGAGGGAAGTAGTGAAGGATTTTCAAAAACAACTGCGCAAATCCGTAATCGCGGCGTCAGTCAAGGTGGTCAACGCCCCGCAAGAAGTTGACTGGTCGCATGAGGTAGAGCTTGAAAATCACGAGAAACTTTGGGTGGGGATGAGGAGAGGTTGATAGGAAAACGCAGATTTGGTATACTAAAAGTGAACTTAAGATTAACTAAAAATACCTAAGGCACGCTTAAATTTTTGACCAATCCTCCTAAGCACCTGCTGTTTCGGAGCAAAAAATCCGCTTATGAAAAAACTTATTTCATCCATAACAGCAGGAATATTTGCGTTTTCGGCATTGGCTGCGTTTGCGCAGTCAGATGATCTGGGCCGCGAGGCAACGCAAGAAGTACTTAAGGAAACGCCGGCTGCGTCCACCACAACCTCCGCGCCAATGTCAGCGGAAGAAGCTAAATATAAAACCCTCATACGCTCGGATGCCGCAACATTTAAGGTAGAACTCACTCCGTCAAATGAAACCACAGCTACAAATTTCGTCACCTATGGCACTTCTGAAAAAACCAAAGCCCTTGGCGCGGGCGAGCGGCGCGCGGTTATGCGCGATTACTTTGAAACCGTAGGACGCGGCAATGTAAACTATGAGGATGTGGAACGCATCACTAAAGGGGAAAAGCCGGTTTCCCGCAATCTGGAAAAAGAGCGTGTGCAAGTCGGAGCCGCGCTCAAAGTCTTTACCAAAATCTTCGGCCACAATCCAGATTTCCAAGATCCCAAAGAAGATCTGGCCTGGAATGCGCTTCTTTATCGCATCCGCTTCTCGCGCGACCTTGCAAAAGAGCGGGAGGGCATTGCGGAATTTAAAATGATTTTCAAACGTGCACCCGCAACTCCGCTGGATTGGGCTGCTGTGCGGGTGTTGGGGTATGTGTTATAGTTTATAGTATAAAAGGCTCTTTGAAAAATATCCTTAGCATGAACACCGTCAGGGCCTCTTTAAGGAGGGAGTGCGATGCAAAGCCCACGCACAGCAGTATTGGCAGGGCTTACCCTTAGCATCGTGCTTAGTTTGGGGCTTAGTGTTTCTGCAGACGAGCTTACCGAGGGCGCCAAGGCGAGCCATGATGTGCCGGGGCTTCGTCCCTCGGGTCTTGATCTTGGCTTTACCGCATTCGGGAAAAGAGGAGGATCAACTGAGCTTCAACATCTAGGGCCGTATGCTCGTTTTTCACTGCGCTTTGAGAACGTTTTCTCCTACACCTCGGTTGGCTATTACGAGGCTTTGCTTGCGTTTCGCCGCCGTGCATTGCTGATTGAACGAGCCGAGCTTTCCGCGCGCACAGTCTCAGTAGGATAGGGGATCGGCGCTGATCTGGAGCTTGGCCGGGTACGACTGGCGCTGTTTGCCGAGGGTGAGGGAACAGTTTGGACAAGCGCGGTCGTACTGGAGAAAGTCAAGACTACCAAAGCGCAATACGCACGGCTCGGCGAAGAGTTTCGCAACAAGGTTGACCCTTCCTACCGTTGGTACTTTGTGCGCACTGGACTGCTTGGAAGCGCGCAGTGGGGTACAGTGGCGCCCTACGCCTCGCTTGGCTATCTCCGGTTTGATGCAAAGTTCGTAGTTGAGATGGATCCTGATCTTGCAAAAGCCGTACTTGCCATTGGGGTCAAACCTGATGCGGGAAACAAGCACATCGTAAAAGACGTGCCAGCAGGTTTGCTTGGCGCAGCAGTCAACCTCTCGCGCAAGTGGCTTTTGACCACAAGTGCTGCTTTTGTGCCACTTGATCCTGCTTTTGAAGAGTGGGTTCTTATCTCCAATGCCGCCCTTGGTCGGCGGTTCTAGCCCTTTTCTTCCCGGATCGCTCTGCCCCGCGATCCGGAGCTTTTTTATTAGTTCCTTTTAAAAAACGATAAGGTATACAGGGCGAGTGCGGCGAGCTCCGGCAACCAGACACTCAGCTTTGCTACTCCTAGTTTTGAAGCGAAGGGGACTATCATACTTTCAAATAGTATCTGGATACTCTTAAAAAGTAAAGTAAATGTGCAGTACACATGGACTTTTGTTAAGTGGGTCGGTGCGCTTGTGGGCATCAGACAATGAATTACTTGAGGATGGGATTGATGGGGATGGGGATGGGGATGGCGTTGCAGATGCCGACGAAATAGTAAATTTTGTACAGTTTGAGGGGGATCAGTTTGTAACGATTGTAGCCGGTACCATAAAAACATTTATTCTCAAAGCAGATACTACCGGCGTTTCAAGTTCAATGGATGATACAGTGCGATTTGATGTAATGGATGAGACAGCCGCAGTTGATGGTAATGAATTTCAGTGGGATGCACCGACTGTCGGTATAGTTGACCGGTCAGGTACCGGGGTGCCATATCTTCCGGTTATTGGTGGCACGCTTGTGTATTAGTGTTGACCTGATGTGAGATTGAATAAAGGACAGTCCCGCTTCTGCGGGACTGTCCTTTTGTGATATAAAATTACACTGACTTGACAAAAAATGGCATTAGGATATCCTGTACATATATGTACAGGATAAAGAAGCACAAAATCTTCCATATTTCCCTTCCGCCTTTGGATCGTATTGCCGCGCTTGCGCGGCTTGGGCAAGAGGTGTTCCACGCGAGCGATCTTGCCAATCTTTGGCAGATACGGGATCCCAATACTCTTTACACCACTCTTAAGCGATATACTCAAAAAGGGCTTATTTTTCGGATCCATAAAGGTATGTATTCGATTAGGCCGCTTGATGAGATTGATCCTCTTTTGCTTGGGGTCAAAGCACTTCACCGCTTTGCATATGTAAGTACGGAGACCATGCTTGCGCAGTACGGGGTGATTCAACAAAAAATTACCGCGATTACATTAGTATCAGACATTTCTAAGCGATTTTCAATTGGATCGCATCATTACGTATGTCGAAAACTCAAAGATCGTTACCTTTATAATACTGCGGGGACTGTCACACAGAACAGCGTAAGGCGCGCTACTCTTGCGCGGGCAGTTGCTGATATGTTGTATTTTAATTTGCGGGCTTATTTTGACAACTTGAACCATATTGATTGGGATGCAGTGCGCGTGCTTCAAAAAAAAATAGGATATCCTTTAACTCCGTCTCGCTATGTTTCTTCCAAAACAAAGTGATGCCATACATAAGGCCTGGCTCTATCGTCTCCTTTCCGCAATTTACAACTCTCCCGAGCTTGCCACAGTTTTGTATTTCAAAGGCGGAACTTGCGCCGCCATGCTGGGATGGCTTGATCGTTTTTCTATTGATTTAGATTTTGATTACGCCGGGGGAAAAAATGAGATAGTTAAAGTCCGAAGCATGCTTGAGCAGATATTTGCCGATCTTAATCTGGAGATTAAAGATTCGAGCCGTAAAACATTGCAATATTTTTTGCGCTATCCTGTTGCACAAAAAGATATGCGCAATACAATTAAAATTGATACCACTTTTCCTTTACTAAAATCAAATCAATATGCCCCGCAACAGTTGGCCGATATTGATCGTACTATTATATGCCAGACGAAAGAAACGATGTTTGCTAACAAACTCGTCGCTTTGATTGAGCGCTATGAGCTGCGCGAGGCAATTGCTAGCCGCGATCTTTATGATGTCCATCATTTTTTTATGCAGGGGTTTCGGTATCACGCGCCGGTAATTTACGAACGGCGTAAAACAAAAAACCTGGCCGCATTTTTCAAAATGCTTATTCAATTTGTGGATAAGCATATTACGCAGCGAATTATTGATCAGGATCTCAATGTACTTTTATCGCCTGACCATTTTCGCCGCGCGCGCCGGCATCTTAAGCGCGAGACACTAATGTTTTTACGTGATGAATTGCAGCGTATTGAAGGGAAGAATAAGTGAACATTTTAAAATCTGCATTGCTGTGATATCATGTACTCGATATGATCGCGTATCTCAAAGGACAAGTGAGAATGCGGGGGAAGGATAGCGTTGTTGTTGTAATTGATAATGTTGGATATGAAGTATTTTTGCCTGCGCTGGCTTTGGAAAAGGCAAAAGTAGGGGAGGAGCGGGAGTTTTTTACGCATGAATATTTGCGGGAAAATGCGCGGGAGCTGTATGGATTTCCAACTAAAGAAGAATTGGGGTTGTTTCGGGATTTGATGAAAGTATCCGGGGTGGGGCCAAAAATGGCATTGAATGTTTTGTCGCTTGGCGCTTCTCGCGTGCGTGAGGCGATTACCAAAGGTGATGCCGGAATTTTAGGATCAGTTTCCGGAGTTGGCAAAAAAACCGCGCAGAAAATCGTGCTGGAGCTCAAGGGGACTATTGAGATGGGAGACATCAGTTCGCAGTTCACAGAAGAAGCACTTGACGCATTGCGTCGCTTGGGCTACAGTCAGCGTGAAGCCAGCGAGGCGCTGAGCAATGTGCAAGATGCGGAAACCACGGAAGAAAAAATCAAAGCCGCTTTGAAGATTCTTGGCAAACGATAATTTGACATTTGTGAAGAGGTAATGGTAAGATATAATAATATGGATACGGCAATTAATTTTACCACTGAAATATGGAGGGATGGCGGGCATTTTGTGGCTTGGACGCCGGAGGTGGATGTTTCAAGCATGGGGAATACTATTGATGAGGCGCGTAAAAATTTGCGCGAAGCAATGGGGCTTTTTGTGGATGAAGCTGAACACATGGGAACGCTCCGCGATATTCTGGAGGAGTCCGGCTATGTGCGGAGTGTGGAGGGATGGCGCGCTCCGGAGATACTTGCGATTGAGAAAATGAGTGTTGCGGTTTCATAACCTGCAAGCTGTGTGCCAAAGATTGTTGCACTGCATTATAGAAAACTTGTGCGCGTTTTTGAGCAGGATGGATTTACCGTAGCGCGCCAAGAAGGAAGTCATATTGTGCTTACCAAACAGGGGATCTTAAGGCCGGTGGTAATCCCGACCTATGATGAGATCCCTGTTTTCATTATTAAAAACTGTTTACGGACTGCAAGGATGAGCAGGGATAGATATTTTGAACTGTTAGAAAACATGTGATTATAATTATATGATGGTTGAAATTAATGATCAAAAAGTTTGGAACGAATGGTTGCTTTCCCAACGAATGCAAACCGGGATTTTTTTGCAAAGTTGGGAGTGGGGGGAATTTCAAAAAACAGTCGGGCACAAGGTGCATCGCTATCTAAATCAAGATAAAGATACGATTGCACGATTGCGCAATCGTGAAATAGCGCAAGTTATTGAATTGCCATTGCCGCTTGGAAAAAAGTATTGGTTTATCCCCCGCGGGGAAGCTTTGCCTGGCCTTGTGGGAGAAGCACAAAAGCATGGAGTATGGTTTATCCGCTTTGAACCTATTACGAGTGATGGGTTACGAGTTAAGAGTTATGTGAAAACACGGGATATAAGTCCGCCGCAAACACTCATTATTGATTTGGGTAAAAGTGAAGAGGAGTTGCTTGCGCAAATGCACGAGAAAACGCGATACAATGTGCGACTTGCGATTAGGAAAGGTGTGGAAGTGCGTTTTTCCGCCAAAGGCGGATCCGCCTCGGGCGGAGAAGAATTTTGGAAACTAATGCAGGAGACGGCAAAGCGTGATAAGTTTAGCACGCATCCGCGGGAGTATTATGAAAAAATGCTAGAGGTGCTTAGCAATTACCCCTCACCTCAATCCTCTCCCACACGGGGAGAGGAAGAGAAAGACAATCCCTCTCCCTTAGGGAGAGGGGAAAAAACAAACACCCCTCTTAAGGTAAGAGGGGATGGGGGAGTTATGCATGTTCGTCTCCATATGGCCTATCAGGGCATTACTCCGGTTGCCGGAGCAATCGTGGGTTATTTTGGCGACACCGCAACCTATCTTCACGGCGCTTCCTCATACGAGCATCGCGCGGCAATGGGACCCTATGCTTTGCACTTCCAAATCATGAAAGAGGCGAAAAAAGAAGGGTACAAATTTTATGATTTTTGGGGAGTCAATACTACATACTACAAACTACATACTACGAACTCATGGGCGGGCATGACGCTATTTAAAACTGGATTTGGTGGACAAGTTGTAGATTATCCCGGCACCTTTGACTTGCCACTTAACAAATTTTGGTATACAGTGTATCGGCTTGGAAGAAGAATGCTCCCATAGTTTCGTCGTTCTTTTCTTGCCCCTATAGTTCAACGGACAGAATGCAGGCCTCCGAAGCCTGATATCCACGTTCGATTCGTGGTGGGGGCAGAGAAAGAGCTGAGAGGGTTCGCCGTGCACCACGTAGGGTGCATGGCGCCGTGAACATTGCATGGTTCACTGGCGATTCCTACTGGGAGCAAAAAAGACCCCGCAATATGCGGGGTCTTTTTGGTACGCCGGCTAAAGACCGGCGGCTACATTATTTCTTCTCTTCTAGCTTCTTTTTTAATTCTTCCAAGCGGTCTTTGGCCTGTTGATTGTCCGGATTGAGTTCCACAACTTTTTGAATTTGTTCAATTGCTTTTTCAATATCACCTTGCTCCTCGTATATTTGTGCCAAAAACCAGCGCGCGTTGGAGAAGTTTTCAGCAAGACGTACTGCTTCCTCAAGTTCTACTTGTGCAGCATCCTTGCGCTGATTTTGCAAAAGGTACAGGCCGATTTCATAACGAAGCGCGGAGTCATTTTGGGCAACTGCTTGAGCGCGGCGATAGGCTTGAATCGCTCCTTCTACGTCTTGTTTTTGCGCTAAAAGACGCGCGAGTTCAAGATGAGCAAAGACGTAGTTGGGGCGAATGTTTGCAGCTTTGCGCAATAGTTCCTCCGCAGACTGAGTGAGCAGTTTGGTCTCTTCCTCTTTAGCGCCAGATGTGGCAAGCGCTTTTGCTACGCCAAGATTTACAAGTAAGGAAGGGTCTGATGGCGAAAGTTCTAAGGCCCTGCTAAATGCGTCAACCGCAGCCAGCGCCGCGCCGCCTGTGATTGGACTAATATCAAGATAGACTGAGCCAAGCATTATCCAGTTGGTAGAGTTTTGGGGAGCAAGTTCTGTTGCGCGTCTTGCGGAAGCGAGTATTTTGTCAGTAATATCGCGAAGCTCTTGGAGAGCGGTTTGTGTTTCTTTATCTGACGGCGCTTCGGCAAGTTTTTGGCGCAACAGTCCCCGGCGTGTTTCTGTCAGTAGCCGCAAATAGGAATCGTTCCATGGATCAAGGCGCGTAGCTTTTGTCAGGTATGATTCAGTAGTACTGAGATTTGAGATGCCAATGGTAGCGCCTTTGAGAACTGTCGCTTCTGCGAATGCGCGGCGCCCTTGAAGTGTGAAAAGCCCAAGCACAAGCAGTATGATAAGTGATCCCACAGTTGGGCGTGCCAGTCCGACTAAATTTAATTTTAGAGGACGTAAATTTAGATGAGCAAGCATGAGTCCCAGAAGCGTGTCAAAGAAAAATTTGGCTGCAAGCGGCATGGGCACAAGCCAGGCGCCGACAAACAGCGCGACTCCGGCTGCAAAAAGAGCGGTTTCCTCGGTAGTGGATTCTTTGCGCCACTTCTGCCAGCCGTAGGATACCAGCACGGAGAGAACCGTGAGAATGAGGAGTCCGGTTCCTATAAAACCCAAAGTAGCAAGCCAAGTTAGACCCGTGGATGAGCCCCAATCGAATGAAATATTCCAAAATGGAGTTTGTAAAATAGGAAGCGAGCGGAAGCGCAAGTAATCCGCGCTAAAGGTGGCAGGACCTGAACCCAAAAGCGGATGCGCGCCCAGAGTTTGCAGAGCAATAGACCAGGTTTCGCGGTGCGACGGGCCAACCTCTAGCGGTGTTTTCAAAAAGTTCAAAAACGGCCGTACAGCAAGCACAATAGAAAGCAGTGTGCCAAGCGTAATAAGAAGGATCGCAGTGGGCGGCGTGCGTTTCTCACTTTTTTTCAGTTGGCGCAGGGCAAGCAGGCCTAGACCAACCGCCACTATAATGAGCGGCGCGCGAAAACCGGTTCCGACAATAAGCAATGCCGGAGGGACAAGTGCGATAAGAGTACTAGCGATTGCCCGGCGTGAGGAAGCATTTAAGAGACGTCCGACTCCCAGCACAATTGTAGCGGCCGCAATCATGGTTGCGGTTGTGGTGGTGCCCGCAGGATTGAAACCTTGAGAGGGAATAAAACGGTATATGTTCAATCCTAAAAGAGAGATGATAGTGATAAGGGAGAGTACGCTTCCAGAAGCGATAAGTGCAAGATAGGGTAGTTTTGAATTTTCCCGTCCTCCGTGATAGGTAAGGAGAATCCAAAGCCCAAGGAGCAGTAAACTGAATACAGCGATTGATTCAGTGCCGCCATATCCAAATAATCCTTGATGTCGCAGTCCTGATTGCCAAGCACTGATTGTTGCGAACACAATAGTTGCAATGCCGAGAGGTACGAAAAGATGACGCGGGATAAAGTCAATGAATTTTCTTTTTAAGGCATTTTTGAGAACGAGTATCACTGCGATGCCTACTGCAAGCGATAGAAAGAGTTGTTTTGAAAATTCAGCGGTAAGACTCCATGGCGTCGCGATAAATGGAAAAAAGAAAATAGCAATTGCCGCGGCAATGCATTGCCAAGGCAGGCGTGAAGTCGCAGATTTTTCCGACACCGGCGACACAGCTACTTGTGTCATCTGCGGAGGGGAGATTTGTGGTTTTTCCTTGAGCTCATGATACCAGGGTTCTCTGATCGGCGGGGCTGGTATTTTCCGTATGGTTCTTACAGATCTTCGGACCGGCGCTTTTGTAGTCCGCGCGCCAGTCTCGCTACGCGATACGGCGCGGGACTTTGTCTCGCGCACAGGTGCGCTCGACTCCGCCTTTTTAGTTGTTGTTTTTGTTTTCGCTGTAGGCATATTAAAATAGAGAATTATGAATTATGAATTATGAATCATGAAAAATCAACATCCATAATTCCTAATTCATACTTCCTGATTCTGAATCATTGTACCACACCTTTTCCGCGCCCGAAAGGGTCAGCTTCAAGGGAGGAGGAAAGTGATGGCGCATCAGTGGAAAAAACCGTTTGCATAATAGTATCTGTCGCTTGCGCGCGAGAAACCCCAAGGAGCAAGAGTAATTTTCCACGATCATCCTCCTTTGGTTTGGCGATCACTGAAAACTCAGCAGAAAGCTCAGGAGTCGTGATTGGCATGCGCGGCACATCCCATCTGACTTCGCGCGCACTTTCATTGAAAGACAATTTTCCTTCCTGTGCTAGTTGCGCGCCTGACCATTTTACTCCTTCCGGAAGATTGGCAATTACAGCAATCTCAGAAAGATCATGAAAAGTATTTTTGATTTTGAATCTTACTGTAAATTTTGTCTCTTGTCCGACTTTTGGCGGAAGCGGTCCAGACCCTTGCGGCGTACCGGTTGCACTAAAGTAACGCGCCTCGGAGGCAAGCGTAAGATCAGAAACTATCGTAAGTTTGAACTTAGGGGTGCGGATGGATCCATCTTTGTAAAGTGCCTGTGCTTCAAGCTCAATAAATGGCGACGCATGAAGCGGCGCACTTTTCATCAGCGGAAGTGTTGCCGAAAGTTCAGTGCTCTGTCCCGGATTGAGTGTGATTTCGTCTACCGCAGGAAATGTAATCGTACTTCCGGCAATGATTCCTTCGTGGGCGTTTGCATTTTTCCAATCAATAAGATCGCTTGTAACAGGAATCGTGAGATGAAGTCCTGAAATTGGCTCGCTTGCGCGATTTTGAAGTTTTAAAGCGAGGCGAAAAGTATCGCCAAGACGCAGCCATTTTATTTCCGGATTGTTATTAATAAAAAGATCAAGCTGAAGATCTGATCCTTTAACCTCGATCGTTTGCTGTTCTTTCCCTAAAGGATATAAACGTGCTGTTCCTTCTGTTTTTGAAACCTCAATAACTAGGTCTTGCGCTCCTTGAGCACTGCTCAAAAAGGTTCCCTTAAATTTTATTTCCTTCTTTTCTCCGGGCAATAGCGTTTGAAGCGCCCAGACTCCTTTGTCGACTTTTGGATCTGTGTCATCAAGAATAAATGTGGAAGGAGGAGTAAGTGTTGCTTGCACATTATCAAAAGTTTCGTCAGTTTCATTTTTAATTTCTCCCCGTATCTCCAGTTCTTCTCCGGGCACTGTTGAAGCTGGACCGCTAAGTAAGATATGCACTCCATGAGCCCGAATGGTAAAGGTGTGAGTTTTTGAGGTTTTAAATTCAGCATTAAAGTCCGCTGGCTTATAGGAGAATATGGATTGTAGTTCAAGCGTGTCATCTACAAATCCGTAAGGAATGAGCCTAAGGCGTAACTCACCGCTTGAGCGGGCAGGAATTGTTCCAAAATTCCACTCCAGACGACCATTTTCAGGTTTGGGAGACGCTTCTTTGAGAAGTATGTTATCAGGAAGGCGCAGACGCAGCGCTCCGAAGGCGAGCGGTTTTCGATCGGAATTTTTATAGGTGATGATGACCTCTTGTGGAACGCCGGAAACCACCTCTTGGGGTCCATCCAAGCTCAAGGTTATTTCTCCGCCACCTTTACCTTGCGTGCCAAAGAAAAAAAATCCGAGCCAGGACGCGGTGATTACTGTTGCAAGAAACAAAATAATGCCGAAAAGCAAGCGCGTGGTTCGCCGATGGTATTCATGCTCAAGATGGCTCATATCCGGTAGTTTGCCTTTCTTGTCTTGATAGATGAAGCGCAACTCTTGATCAAGAGCTCGCCCTTTATAGAAATGGTGTTTTCGCATACGATTAAAGACGATACAGAATTGCGGAGTTCGCAATAGTTTTATCAAGCACTCCGGTAAAATTCCAGCCAGAAGCCTGCCAAACTCCTTCCCCGCCTCCACTGATAATCTGCAGTTGCGGATCAAGGCTTACTTGACTTGTAATTTTTGAACGTGCTCCGGCTTGTTGTTCTATAGTTAGCGCGTAGGTAATGGTGTTGTGTAAATATCTCAAGGGGATTTCATAGGTAATTTTACCTTGCACGGCCTCCCCCGGATTGACAATAAGCCAGTTTCCAAATACAGTTTTACCGCGTTCGTTCCATATGCGCGTGCCGCTTGCAAGATCAGCGCGTGCTTCAGTTTCCTCATTCCTGATATCGGGATCCGGATCAAGCGTAATCGGCGGTTTTTCAAAAAGATGCGACGGGGGAATACTAAATCCGCTTGCTGAAATGAGCCGCGCATCTTTTGGCACATACATTCGCACAAACGAATAATTGCGGATGCCAAGTAATTTGTCCCCATGTTTCCCATGGTGAGTTCGCGTAAGGGTTACTGTTGTAAGAATTGTCCCTTCGCGTGTTATCCGTGCCTCATGGTGAATATTTTGATCAATAACACCGTCGGTTTTTCCTCCGCCTACATTTGAAGTAATTACTGAAAGATAGTCTCCGCTGACTTCTTTAAGCGCGCCGGAGGCACCAAGGCGATGCAATGCCGCCTCGGTTTCCTCATCGCGACTCCAAATCTGGATGTCTTTTTTATAAAGAGCGTTGATTAGAATTGTGAGTGCGGTTTGAGGATTACTTCGTGTAAGTTCGCGCGCCTTTTCAGTTACAGCTGGGAAGAGCGTGGTAATAATTCTTTTAGGAGTTTTGCGATTTGTCTCGCGATCACGCGCAATAATATTTTGGAGTTGATCAATAAAATTTTGCGCGGTAAATTTTTCCCCGCCTGACAATGTGATAGGCCCCGCGCTTTTAAGAATCTCCTCACCCAGATAGGCAGTAATCGCAATGACGCCATCAAGAGTCGGTCCGCCGGTTGCCCCGTACAGTTCAGAAATTTTTTTGGCGGAAGTCGGAAAGTCAGGCCACCAGTTCGCGTCCTGCAGTTCAAAGCGGGGATTGATAAGGTGAAGAGGCTTGGGTGAGATACGATTAAGTGTGAGTTGTCCTTGAACATCATAACTGCCGCCTGAAGGAATTTCGACATTGTCTATTTTTCCGTTATTGATGGTAAGCAGTGCTAAAGACCCGGCAAATCCTCCGGTAGCGCGAAGTTCGCGTGGATTTTGGAAGACCAGGAGAATCTTCTTTTGCTCGCGGCTTCCACTCAAATCAGTAAGCACCGTAAGAATATCCTCTGTCGCGCGGAGTTTTTCTTTAAGCGGCGAAAGTATTGGTTTCCAAGACTGGCGATCAGCAATAAGCCGCATTTTTTCGCTTAAATAGGAAATTTCAGTTGACGCCTCGCTTAGCAATGTGGAAAACGATGCTGTCCCAGCTTTAAAATTCAAAAGTGTAGTGAGCAGTTGCTTACCGGAGAGCGCCGTAAGTTCAGAAAGTTCAAGGGCGGTATACTTTGCTTTTATGTGCGCCGGAAAAATTAAACGCAGCGGCCCAAAAGCATGCAAAGTCTGCCGCAGGTCCTTAATATTTCCAAGACTAAAAGCGAGCTCGGTTTTCGCGCGCGTAAAATCTTGCGCGCGCAGTGCATCAATAAATGCGTTTGCATGTTGTACGCCCTCGCTCATATTAGATGCTACTTTATATTCTGTCGCTTTTACGGCGCGGTATATGAGCAGGCCTTGTACTGGAAGAGTAATTGCCACCAGCAATAGAAAAAATATTCCGACGCGCTCATGGCGGAAAATCGCCGGAATCGGTATGTACAGCCGCGCACTCCTTTGCCCCTTGACATGGCGCGTTTTTTGATTAAGACGACCCTTGAGCGTTTTACCAAATGTGGCGGCACTGCTCAAAAATGATGAAAAACCCTCTTGCCAGCCTTGTTTTTGCGTTTCAATAAGTTTTGCAAAATTTTCCGAGTGAGCTTTTAGTAAATCCGGCACCTCGGCAACGCGTTCGTCAAAGGCCGCAATGCGATTTTGTAGTCGCAGGTCTTTAGCCTGCGCAATTGTATTTTCGCGGCGCAAATTCAAGACATGGGGCGAGTGCGCGCCTTCATGCGGTTGAATCGCAACAGGGACTGGTTGTTTTGGTTTTGGGGAAGTTTTTTTAGACATGGGATATGAAGTCGTCACTGAGTGACGGGGCATGCTAGTCACTCAGTGACGACTAACAATTCTCCCATTTTACACTAAAGAGGCCTGTTCGTACAAGTGTAGAGTTTGCCGCGCGTTATTTTGCCAAGAATATGCGCGGGGAAGCGGTGATTTAACTGGATTGCGAAGCGCATTAAGAATAGTTTTAGCCATATAATCAGGATTTAGCGGATCAAAATAAGCCGCGGCATCGCCCAAGATTTCGCGATGCACCGGAATGTCTGATACGGCAACTGGCGTCCCAAAAGCAAGCGCTTCAAGGGGTGGCAGACTAAACCCTTCTTCCAGCGAGGGTTGGACAAGGAGCGCGGCGTTTTTGTAAAGCGCGGCAAGCTCAGAGTCAGTGGCAGAACCGTAGAATACTATTGAGGATGTAGTATGTAGTACGTAGGACGTAGATTTTAATTTTTTCCAAAACCAATCTTCTCTTCCGACAAGTACAAGTTTGTACTCTGGCAATTGCGCGCGCACAATTTTCCATGCTTCCAGCAGTCGTGCAAGATTTTTGTGCGGATAAGCCGCACCGATGTACAAGACGAAGTCATCAGTCATCGGTTCACGGTTCACGGTTTGGTTTGACTTACTGTGAACTGTAGTCTGTGAACTGTTGACTAATGTTGCCGCTTCATAAATCACCTGCACCTTCTTTCGCACCTGCGGATACTTGTCCAGCAACTGTTCTTTTACAAAATTGCTCGGTACAATAATCGCGCGCGCGGCCAGCACTGCGTGGCTAAAAATTAATTTGAACGCTTGGAATTTTAGCCAGTAGGTAATCCGCCCGCGTGTGGAAGACTCCCGCGTGCGATTGGAGGAAAAAAGTTCAAGATCATGGATAGTAACAACAAATGGGCGGTTGAAAAAGAAGGGAACGTTCCAATGGGGAAAATGGATAAGTGAGGCGGTAGTACGTAGTAAGTAGTATGTAGAAAGTTGTTCGCGAATGCCATACCACTGTGCGTTCCAGAGTGCCTTATGAAAGCGTGGATTTTTGGGTTGATATTCGTCAAAATTCGCCCGACGCAAAAAAATAGTGTAACGAATTTCTCCCTCTCCCTCGGTGGGAGAGGGTTGGGGTGAGGGGGAAATTTGTTCCAGCGCCTCAATCAATTTCATCAAATACCGTCCAATCCCGCGCTGGGCTGTCCCATACATCCTGGCATCAATGGCAATGTGCATAAAAGGGCTTGACAAGAATAATATATGTGATATACTTTAAATACGATCCTTGGTGAAGGCCTGCCGTATGGCAGAGATTGGTCTTTCGCAAGAAAGAATAGCCAAGGTGAACACCCATAAAATCCCTGCGTAAGCAGGGTTTTATGATATTGTAATATTTTGCAAATAACCCGTTTGTTGTGCTTTCCTCACTAGGGCTTGTGCATCCGGATGTTTAAGCAATGCACTGCGGATGCATCCTGCCCACATATCTGCAAGACGTATTAGTGGTTCACTTTCATCTCGTTTGCTTTTCACAATACGCAGAGAGATGCCTGTTGCTCTCAGTGCGTTAGTAAGCTGTTTTGCTTTATAACGATCTATACCATCTACATATACACTTGCGCGATATGGTTGTTGTGCTACAAGTTTGATTGATTTTTCAAGCAGCTCAAGCATTGGGAAAAAATAAGGAATTGGTTTTCGGTAATGTGCTGTAAAAACACTGCCTTTTGCGATCTTTTTTTCAAGAATTATGGAAAGATATTGTATGCGCCGCGGATAAGATATTTTGTGCCATTTTAAATGATTGGTCTGTGCAATTTTCTCCGCATTAGTTAATTGCTGGCGAAGAGTTTCTTGATCACTGCTACTCACTATCGCAACTACTACAAAGAATTCTGAACCCGCGTCTTGGCCTGCCTCATCAACATAGCAATAAAGTTTCTGCATAAACTATAAACAAAAAAGCACTTCTAGTGCTTTAAACATACCAAACTCTTGACATTTTGGCAAAAATATGATAATATAAAATATGCTCTTTTAAAGCAAAACTACCTAATGAGGAGAGCTTATTTATCATATTTTTATGTGGTAAGCAAGCTCTTCTCATAACGAGGAAGCCTCTGGGCCCCGGAGTGAGGGGCAAAACGCTTTTCGGGCAATCAAGCCTGAAAGGAGAACGACCATGGGATCCAACGATTCTTTCCACGCAATGCGGCGCGGCCTGTCCGAGGGTCAATCCGAGGCGCTCCTGCGCAACGTCTGGCTTGCCGGTGGCGGCGACCAGGGCGGCAACGAGGCCGTCCATGCCCTGCTCCGCGGCGAGATGAAGGTCATCTTGCAGGACGCGATCGTTCTGCTCGTGGACGCGACCGGCCGGTGCATCCCGCTTCCCACGATCAAGGGCGAGCACGTGGATGCCAACCGCGACTTCTGCCTGGTCCAGCCCGCGATCGACTACGCCGCTATTCTCGGCCGCCTTCAGCAGTTCTTCGCGCCTGGGATGAAGTTTGTCTCGGCCGAGGAGTTCGCCAAGCAGGCCACGGCGCTCATCACGCGGATCCGTGAGACCAAGCAGGTCGCCAACTT
>Ga0156312_106_pt1 | contig 8518 bp, 8 predicted proteins | sample RifCSPlowO2_12_FD_107960 | JGI IMG/M metagenome (GOLD analysis project Ga0156312, IMG submission 107960) | Candidatus Uhrbacteria bacterium RIFCSPLOWO2_12_FULL_47_10
ATAAATAAAAAATCCTCCAATGAAAAAACTCAAAACTAGCGGAATGATTAAATTTTTTTTCATAGTATTTATTTAAACAATTCTGCCGTCGACACACCGAGGGCTTTGGCTATTTTTTCTAATGTGTCCACAGTAGGATTGCGGCGGCGGAACCCCAGAAGCAATCCCGCGTCCGCGGGACGCTACCGTTATCTTCATTAAAATCAGCTTATAAGCTCCGGGGGAGGGATTCGAACCCTCGACCAAAGGATTAACAGTCCTCTGCGCTACCGCTGCGCTACCCCGGAGTTTATACGCCAATTCTAATAATGCTTTTTAAGACATCATAACTTTACTAGTAATCCCTCAATTTTTCAATAGCCGTGTGCGCGCGGATCTTGTCCAGCGCTTTTGCCTCAATTTGACGAATGCGCTCGCGAGTTACATCAAACTCCCGCCCAACCTCTTCAAGCGTATGTGTTACGCCATCCATAAGCCCAAATCGCATTTCAAGAATCTTCTGTTCACGAGCGCTTAAATCCTTAATCGCATCGCGAACATACTCGCGCAATAATTGCTGTGCCGCGGCGCGATCCGGCGCCACTGTTCGAATATCCTCAATGAAGTCCAGAAGCGTAGAATCTTCTTCATCATCTCCAACCGAAGTTTCCAGTGAAACTGTATCTTGTGAAATTTTAATAATGTAATTTATTTTTTCCAATGTCTCGCCCATTTCCGCCGCAATTTCTTCAGGAAGCGGTTCGCGTCCCAAATCCTGAATCAGCTGGCGTTCCACGGTTTGAAAACGATTAATGGTTTCCACCATGTGCACCGGAATGCGAATTGTGCGCGACTGATCCGCAAGCGCGCGGGTAATTGCTTGTCTAATCCACCAAGTCGCGTATGTGGAAAACTTATACCCTTTGCGAAACTCAAATTTCTTAACGGCGCGGAAAAGTCCTACATTGCCTTCTTGAATTAAATCCAAAAGCGACAAACTCTTTCCCACAAATTTCTTCGCAATCGAAACTACAAGGCGAAGGTTTGCCTCAATAAGCCGTTGTTCCGCCTCTTTATCATCCCGTTCCTTGCGTTTTGCAAGTGAGAGTTCCTCCTCCGGAGTAAGCAAAGAAATTTTTCCAATCTCGCGCAAATACATCTGTACAGAATCAGCGGAAAATTCTCCAGTCTCAGGCACTGTAATCTTCCTTGCGGGAGCCGCGCGCACTTTTTCAAGTGTCTTTTCATGCGCTGGACGCGCGCCAAGGAGCGTTTCACGCGTTTCCGCGATCACAATTCCCTGCCGATCAAGTAAATCTAAAAATTGCTCATACTCATCCGGGTAATCCTCAAGGTCCGTAAAGGTATAGAGAATCTCATTTTCAGTAATAAACCCTCGCATGCGCCCTTTCTTGAAGAGCGCCTCCAGCGCCTCCGGAGGGGGCGGAATTGATTTTACCTTTTTAAAAGAACGCTTCCTGGCTATTTTCTTCGCGGACTTTTTTACTTTTGTTTTCTTTTTTTCAGACATTGATGAAATTAAAAAATTTAATCTAACAAGGCAAACTCACGCGTAAGCTCTTGCACGCGCGCTTGATCCCCTTCTTTTTCAGCGCGGCGCATTGCTTGGGCAAGCTCTAAACGACGCGTTTTTGAATATTCGCGCCGCAACTCTTGTATGAGAAATTGCGCTTCACGCTTATATTGAGCATTATCCCAGCCCTCAAACTCTTTGTCTCCAAAAAGCTCAAGAACATCGGCTGTGGATAAAATTTCGGTGGCTCCGACCTGAGTCGGAGACCAAGTGTGCCAAAATTGGCCAAAATTAGCGTCCGCCGTGGCGGACCCCATTGAATTATATGCAGTATAACACGCAACCAATTGCGTGTAAAGAGTCTGATTTAGTACCGGACTGAGCATTTCCGGAAGAATCGTAGAAATTATCTCTTCCGCGTATGATGGGGCAGTAAAAAATAACGCGAGAAGACGTTCCGCAATAAGTTCGGTACGGGAACGCGCACCCTCACCCTGCCCTCTCCCTAAGGGAGAGGATGGCTGGAGGCCAGGTGAGGGAATTCTGGTGGGGTTATGAATTTTTCTCATTTGTTCCCTTATCAATTTCTCTTCCACGCTTAAAATCTCAGCAATCCGCTTTATCCAGAAATCTTGTTCAATTGCATCTGGGAGTTTTATAAGCTCCGTGAGCAGAGTATGGACAAACTGTGACCGTCCTTGCGCGGTAGCCACATTAAATTTCTTTTGCGCCTGCTGAAGGTGATATTCCATGATTTCCTGCGCGCCGCGTACGGCGCCTTCCCAGGCCTTAATATTTTTTCGCACACACTCATCCGCGTCTTTTCCACATCCCTCCGGAATCGTAATTACTTTAATGCGTATGCCTTCTAAAAGAGCTACATCAATTCCGCGCTTAGCCGCATGCTCCCCGGCCGCATCAGCATCAAATGATATCATGAGATTATTCGTGTAGCGTTTAAGCAAGCGCGCTTGATCAAGCGTAAGTGCGGTACCGGATGCTGCAATGACGTTAACCATACCGAATTGATGGCAGGCAATAACATCCATATTCCCCTCAACGATCACTGCGTAATCCCGCGCGCGAATTTCTTGCCGCGCAAGATCAAGACCATATAGCACACGCCCTTTATTATAAATCATCGTCTCCGGCGTATTCACATATTTCCCTCCCGCCCATTGCGATGGGCGAGGCTCGCCTCCTTCGGAGGCGGCCGCGCGTGTCTCATCAAGCAAGCGGCTTGTAAATCCAACGGAATTGCCATGTACATCGCGAATTGGAAACATGATACGATGACGAAAACGATCATAAAATCCTTGATTGCGTTCACTGCGAATCAAAAGTCCGGCGGCAAAAACATCTTCTGCCTTAAATTTGTCGCGAAGCGCTGTGGCAAGCGTGTCCCATGAATCTGGCGCATAACCAAGACCAAATTGTTTAATGATCACATCTGATAATCCTCGTTTTGCCAAATATTCTTGCGCCACTTGGCCGCGCGGCGAATTGAACTGCGTCGCGTAAAATTCGGCCGCGGTTTTTACAATTTCCAAAAGTGTATTGCGCTGACTTTGCGCGCGCGCGTCATATTTTGGAAGCGTAACACCAGCTTTGTCCGCGAGAATTTTTAGCGCCTCTGGAAAATCCAACCCCTCTATTTTCATGATAAATTTAAAAATATCGCCGCCCTCATTACAACCAAAACAATGCCAAATCTGCTTTGGCTTGGAAACCATAAATGACGGCGTTTTTTCCTGATGAAATGGGCAGTTTGCCTTAAAATTGGCACCGGCGCGCTTTAATTGCACATAGGTGCCAACAAAATCCACTAGATCCAGTCTTGCTTTTATTTCATCAACAGGAGATAACATATTCTGCTCGCATCATAGCCCATTGACATAAGCTTGTAAATATGGTAGTTTTAGTGTTGCCAAGAAAGGAGACGACAATGCCGAAAATCAGCGCGATTGTCGCCGTCGACGGCGACAATCTCTCCTACGCTCTTGCGGAACTTCCCAATCGCTTTGATCCCCAGCGCATCACCGCGATTCTCTGCGAGATCAGCGGTGTGGCTCAAAAAGATGCAGCCCTCTGCTACTTCAGCACCGCTGGTATCGACCGCTCAACGCGATCAATGCGAGGACACGGTTGGATAAATTCCATGCGCGTGAACGGCTGGACGGTTATCACCGTACCACCGAGCATTCGCCAAGTAAAAGGTGGGGAGTACCGAAGAAGCGGGATGCCGGATTCTCACATCCAAAGGCATATCAATCACCTCCTTGCCGCTCCAACAAGTACCGGGGTCAAGACCATCGTACTCTACACCGGAGATCGCGCATTTCAGGATCTCCTCAGCCGCGCAAAACAGCGCGGAATTTACACGGTTGTTGTATCAACTCGTCATGCGCTTTCCCGCACACTTCGCGAGGTTGCGAATCGTGTAGTACTTCTCGATACATATGCACCACAATGACCCCCCAGCCGCTCCTAGACGACCCCCGGCCACGCGCGCCTGCGGGGTCGCTTATATTTTAGAAGCGCAGCGCCGCAATAACTATGCTTTAATCTCAACAAAAGGTGGCACTAAATCATCATACTTACAAACTCCAGTTTGTTAGTATGAATTTATATGATGGAATTATGTTGTTTGGAATAACTGCAGGAAACGGACAAATATTTTTCCGTATGGTGAAAGCGAGTGTTCTACAAATTTGCCGCGATATTTTTTGTTTACCAATCCGGCATGATGCAAGCGGCGCGTATGCTCTCCGATTGTTTTCGCATTTGCGCCCAGAGTATCAATAATATCCTCAAGGGTCAGTTTATCACGTGACGCAATAAGCAAAAGAATTTCAATTCGATAATGATTCGCCATACCCTTCAGATGCCGCTCCATCTGTTTTGATGTTTTTATCTGCTTTCCCATATATCACAGTATAGCACACTCATACCTACAAACTCCAGTTTGTAGGTATGAATTTTAATATAGTACCAGGGAGGTATTCTTCTTTTTCTGCATCATTTGTATACACGCGCTGGGTATACTTTCTTTACTTTTCGATCATCAAGTATGGCCCCCGAAAATATTAGAATATGCGCGTTTGAGTATTTTTTATACTTTGCATACTTTTTCACGACTGCGTGTGGCACCTTCCAAACTTCCTTCAATGTAAAATCCTCTGCGAATAAAACAATAATCAAAAAATCGAATTGCTTCTTCTGGAGATCTCTAATCATCCCCATTTGAGATGTTGAGTTTTCAGGAGTATGTCTCCTTGATTTAACTTCGTATCTTTTTCCATCTTTCCCAATCGCATCGTAGCCCCTTGCATTCATTGGGGCTCGCTTGAGCTCTAAAACTTCACATGCGACATATTCACCCAAATCTGCCACCGGATTATTACTGGAACGAATAATCCCCTGGATACGGAGCTGTCGCATTATTGTAGAATATTGTCGCAACAACATTTCTGTTTTCTTTGAAATCATAGTTCTTATTTATAACATACCAATATACTCCAGTTTATTGGTTTGTCATAGTATTGGTATCGGACCCTTTTCGCGTCTATTTTTACAATCGCAGACGACGCAAGAGTTGGGCGTTGAAGGCAACGATTACAGTGGAAAGCGACATAAATATGGCACCCAGTGCTGGGGAAAGAATAATGCCCCAGGCGGCAAACGCGCCGGCCGCGGCTGGAATAGCAAAGGCATTGTAGCCAGTTGCCCAAATTAAATTTTGCACCATTTTGCGATAAGTCGCGCGTGCCAATTTAATAATGCGCACAATATCGCGCGGATCATTTTTAATTAAAATAATCCCGGCAGATTCTATTGCCACATCCGTACCCGCGCCAATCGCAATTCCCACATCTGCCGCGGTTAGCGCTGGCGCGTCATTAATTCCGTCCCCTACCATGGCCACACGCATGCCGCGCTTTTGTAATTCTTGCACTTTTTCAACTTTTTGCGCTGGCAAAACTTGCGCAAAATACTCATCTATTCCTATTTCCTTTGCAACCCACTGCGCCACTGGTTTTGCATCACCGGTTACCATTGCAACCTTTACTCCCATGTTATGGAGCGCCTTGACGGCCTCGCGCGATTCTTCGCGAATAATATCGGCAACTCCAAATGCGGCTAGAATTTTCCCCTCACCCTCCCCTCTCCCAGCCGCGGGCGAGGGATTGTGTCTTACTTCCTCTCCCCGTGTGGGAGAGGATTGAGGTGATGGGGCAATGATATACACGACAGTTTTGCCTTGTGCCGCCGCAGTTTGCGCAGATGAAGCGATATCACTTGGAATTTGCGCGCCCAGTTCCTGAATTAAACTTTCCCCTCCGATCATGATTTCTTGATTATCAACTTTTCCCATTACGCCGCGACCGGGCAAAGCTTTAACATCCGTCGCTTTTGGCATGGCTACGCCACGCGCCTGTGCCGCTTTTACAATTGCCTTGGCTACTGGATGCTCTGATCCGGACTCCACTGCCGCCGCAAGCGCCAAAATATTAAGGGCTAAGCCCTCTGCGAGTTCAGGGCTTAGCCCTGTCGCTCCTTGCACCATTATATCCGTCACTCCATATTCCCCTTTCGTAAGTGTTCCAGTTTTATCAAAAAGCACCATATCAATTTTGCGTGCAAGTTCAAGCGCTAATTTTTCACGCACCAGCACGCCACTGCGCGCAGAAAGCGTGGTTGAAATTGAGGAGACAAGCGGAACTGCCACTCCCAAAGCATGCGGGCACGCAATAACAAGCACGGCAACAACGCGTGTAAGCGCTACTGCAATCCCCGCGTCCAAATAAAGCCACGCAAACGCGGTAATCGCGCCAACTGTTACCGCAATCACAGTAAGCGCAAGCGCGGCTTTATCCGCAAGAACTTGCGTGCGTGAACGTGAGGCCTGAGCTTGCGCAACAAGACGCATAATTCCGGCCAGCGCGGTTTGTTCCCCTACTTTTGTCACGCGCACTTTAAGCACGCCTTCGCCATTTACTGTTCCAGCAATCACCTGACTGCCCGGTTTTTTATCAACCGGTTTTGATTCGCCGGTAATCATGGATTCATTAACTGCCGAAATTCCTTCAACAATTTCGCCATCAGCCGGCACTTTTGCTCCGGGACGAACCAGGACCAGATCCCCTATCCGCAACGTACTCACTGGCACTATTTCAATTCCCTCACCCTCCCCTCTCCCTAGGGGAGAGGGGAATTGGGCAGATGTCCCCTCTCCCGCACCGGGAGAGGGTGGCCGTAGGCCGGGTGAGGGTGTAATTCTTTCCGCTGTATCCGGCAATAATTTTGCAAGCTCGCGAAGCGCGCCGCTGGCGTGACCTACCGCGGCCATTTCAATCCAATGTCCCAAAAGCATGATAGTTATAAGCGTAGCGATTTCCCAAAAAAGTGGCTCGCCAACCGGTACAAATACCGCTATTACGCTATATACATATGCAGTTGCAATTGCAAGCGCAATTAATGTCATCATGCCGGGCAGGCGATGTTTAAGTTCAGCCAGCGCGCCCTTGATAAACACCCAACCGCCATAAAAGAAAATAATACTGGCCAGCGCAAGCGTGACATATTCATGACCGGGAAATTCCGGAAGGCTAAATCGGAATAGACGCTGTACGACCTCTGCATACGCAAGAACCGGTAAAGTTAATGCAAAACAAATCCAAAATCGCGTTTTAAACATGTTCACACTATGCCCCGCATGCTTGTCAACGGATGCGAATTGCGAATTTGACCCGAATTTGCGAAACTGCGAATTCGAAATTCGTAAATTCGCTTGCGATTCGTTATTCGCACCCCGTGGAATATGATGCGAACAATAATAATGCAGAGCGCCAGCCGCGTCTTTTTCCGCGTATTCCGCGAGCATTCCGCAAAACTCACACTTTGTTCCTTTGGGTATATTTAATTTCATATATTTTTATTGCGCGAACACGCAACAGCTTTTATCCATTGCGATCGCTTTTGATCGCGCGCGATTTTATTCATTATTGGCGTGAATACTCGCGCCGTGTTTGTAATATGTTGCAATTCGGATATTTTCCAAAATTTTACCGCCAGTCCGGCAAGCATTGCGGCGCCAAGCGCGGTACTTTCCGTTTGCGCACTGCGATGAATGCGCACGCGCGAAAAATCCGCTTGTGACTGTAGTACCAGATCACTTTTTGCCACTCCCCCATCAGCTTTGACTTTTTGAAGTATAATATACCGCGCTTCTTTATGCAAAACATCAATAACATCCGCAACTTGATGCGCGATTGCTTCAAGTGTGGCATACACAATGCGCTCCTTGCGAGTATGCTGTGTTAAACCGGAAATCACTCCGCGCGCTTGTGGATCCCAATATGGCGCGCCCAAGCCGGAAAATGCCGGTACAACAGTAACGCCACCGCTGTCCGAAACGCAACTAGCTAATTTATCCGCGTCCGGCCCATTTTTAATAATTCCAAGATTATTTTGCAACCAATTAATTGCCGCCCCACAGGAAAACACACTCCCCTCCAGCGCGTAGGTTATTTCATTTCCGATTTGCCAAGCAATAGTGGCAATTAGCGGCTCCTTTGGAATTATTGGTTTTTTGCCAACATTAAGCAAAAGAAACGCGCCAGTGCCATAAGTAATTTTCAAATCGCCGCGGTTAAAACAAGTTTGGCCAAAAAGCGCGGCTTGCTGATCCCCGCACATACCGGTTATTGGAATTGGCGCGCCTAAAATATTTGAATCAAGTGTGCCAAACTCATTGCTGGATGGCAAAACTTGCGGCAAAATTTCTCGCGGCACTTTAAACAGCTTTAACAGCTCATCATCCCACTGACGCGTGTGGATATTAAACAACATTGTACGCGAGGCATTGGACACATCTGTGGCATGCATTTTTCCACCGGTTAGATTCCAAAGTACCCAGCTATCAATCGTACCAAATTTTAATTCACCCCCTCTAACTCCCCCTCCAAGAGGGGGAGAGAAGATTTTTCCTCCCCTGCCCGAGGG
>Ga0156312_105_pt1 | contig 7295 bp, 7 predicted proteins | sample RifCSPlowO2_12_FD_107960 | JGI IMG/M metagenome (GOLD analysis project Ga0156312, IMG submission 107960) | Candidatus Uhrbacteria bacterium RIFCSPLOWO2_12_FULL_47_10
CAAGCCAGGGAAAGACAATGGATACCCCGCCTCAGCTTCGTTTATTCACCTAGGGCCATGCCGTTGGTCATACCCCGCGGCTTGCCGCGGGGGTGTTGATTGTGGATATATGGTAATTATTCAAGCCGGATATTTGTTTTTGCTTGCTTTGGCGTTGGCATTTTTGGAAGTGCAAATTGAAGGCGCGCATGGCTGGGCAGTAAATCTTCCTTGCTGGCGGCCAAAAGGCGGGCGCTGGTACAGCTGGCTTTATACCAAAGTGATGGGCGGCAAGGAACTCACCGGCTACCACCTTGGCGTGTTTAGTTTTGCGTTTTTGGTTTTGCATCTGCCATATATTTGGGGCGTGCCCTGGGGAATTGGTCCGGAATTGCAAACGCTTTCGTTGTTTTTCCTTTTTATCGTGCTATGGGATTTTCTTTGGTTTATAATTAATCCGCATTATGGGATTAGAAAGTTTCGGCCGAACTGTATAAGCTGGCATAAAATTTGGATCGCGCGCGTGCCGATTGATTATTACGGCGGCGTGCTTATTTCACTAACCTTGCGCGCTTTTGCGGTTTATCGCGGATACATTCCGGATTTCCGTTCATGGTTTTTTGTGGTTGGAGTGTTTGTAGATCTACTGCTTATTACAGTTTTAGTAGTAGAAGGAGTGAAGAGAGTAAGGGTGAAGTAATAAATGGTAATAGGTAGTAATGGGTTGTAAAAGATGGTAATAAATTGTAACGGGCAGTGATTTATATGGAGCTAGGGGATCTAGAGGTTTATCAATTAGCGCGGGAGATTAGTCGGGATGTTTGGGTAATGTATGATCGACTGGATTGGCACGACAAAAAAATTACAGGAGATCAATGGATTAGAGCAATTGATTCTGTTGGGGCAAATCTTGCGGAAGGATTTGGCCGTTTCCATTATCTTGATAAAAATAAGTTTAATTATAATGCCCGAGGTTCATTACAGGAAGCGCGACACTGGACAGACATTCTTCGTGAACATAAGAAAATAACTGATCAGGAATGTGTAATGTTGATTTCTAAACTGGATAAGCTTAATGTGAAGATTAATAACTATATCAGTGCGACAAGAAATCAGGTTAAATAGATCGTTACTTAGCGTCAATCTATTACTATCCGTTACTAACTATTTCTAAATATTACTATGTCCTCAATTATTCCCAAAGCCTACGTTATCGCGGTAACCATGGGCTATGGACATTTGCGGCCGGCTTACGCGCTCAAAGATATGGCGTATATCGGACATGGGCTGGATCATGGGCGTGGCATAATCAACGCCGATGATTATCCGGGCATTCCTCCGGAGGATAAAAAAATGTGGGAAACTATCCGGCGCGGATATGAGTTTGTGTCGCGTTTTAAGCGCATTCCGATTATTGGCGAGGCGACTTTTGATCTGATGGATCATTTGCAGGAGATTGCCGGGTTTTATCCACGCCGGGATTTAACCAAACCGATTTGGCAGTTGCGCGCGACTCTCAGTACAATTAAAAAGAAAAAATGGGGAAAAGATTTGATTGATAAATTAAACCGCCCCAGTACCAGAGCAAAGCACGGTACGGGGCAGGGCAAACCGCTCCCGCTTGTAACAACATTTTTTACCATCGCGCACATGGCCGAATATTGGGGCTATCGCGGCCCAATCTATTGCGTCGTTACTGATACTGATGTTTCGCGCGCCTGGGTTGCGCTTAATCCCAAAGCCAGCAAAATTATGTATTGCGCGCCGTCATACCGCGTGGCCGAACGGCTTAAACTTTATGGTGTCAATCCGCGGCGAATTTATTTGACCGGGTTTCCTTTGCCTAAAACAAATTTGGGGAATAATACGGATTTAGGTATTTTACGGCATGATATAGCTTTGCGTATTTTGAATCTTGACCCGGCGCGGCGTTATTTGAAAGTGCACGGACCGCATGTGGCCGAGCGTCTGAGCATTAAAAAACTTCCCAAAAAGTCCAACCATCCGCTTACGCTTACTTTCGCGGTTGGCGGGGCCGGAGCCCAGCGTGAGATTGGCGCGGCAATGCTTAAAAGTTTGCGGCGGCATATTCTTGAAGGGCGTATTCGCGTGAATTTAATCGCCGGAGTGCACAGCGTGGTGCGCGATTATTTTATTGAGCAGGCCAAGAAAAACGGACTTGAAAAAACGTTTGGCAAATTCGTACGCGTGTTGTATCAGAAAACCAAAGAGCAATATTTTGCGGAATTTAACAAATGGCTGCGCACCACGGATATTTTATGGACCAAGCCGTCCGAGCTTTCGTTTTATGCCGGACTGGGTTTGCCGATTATTATTGCCCCGCCCATTGGTTCACAAGAAGACTACAACCAATCTTGGCTACTTACCCTTGACGCCGGCGTACCGCAAGAAGATCCGAAATATGCCGCGGAATGGCTATTTGATTGGCTGCGTTCCGGATTTTTGGCCAAAGCCGCGATGTCCGGTTATCGCGAGGCCTTTAAGTTCGGGACTTTCAATATTGAACGGCTGGTAGCCGGAAAACCGTCGCAGATGAAGCTGGTGGAAACAGTGTCGCCATATTAGAATTAAGGTGTCAGGGATTAGGTGTTAGGCTTGAGTGCTGAAAGGTGGTGAGAGTTGGGTAGGTGTGCTATACTTAACCCATAACCCTTAACCCATAACTCTATGTCCAAATATCTCAAAGTCGGGCTTGCTCTTTCAGGAATAATTCTTTTCGGCGCCGGATGTGCCAAGTATTCGGCATCACCACTGGCAACACCCGCAACACCTGAGGCGGCAGCTCCCACGGCAATTGGTGAATCACAGTCGGGAAGCGAAGCGGTGATTGAATATAATGACGGTGTGTTTAATCCGGATACATTGCGCGTCTTGGTGGGAACAAAAGTGACTTTTGTAAACAAGGGAACAAAAGAAGTATGGCCCGCATCCGGACGGCATCCAACTCATGAAATTTGTCCGGGATTTGACGCGCTCAACGGATTGAAACAGGGGGAGACCTATTCCCATGTGTTTGACAAGACGGCGGAGTGTCCATTCCATAATCATATGATGCCGACCGAGCACGGATCAATTGAAGTTAAAGCGGCGGAGTAATACACGATACAGGCCGGCCGCACGGCTGGCCTTTGGCTTTATAGCAAGACAAGAAATTGTAAAAACCGAGGAAGAGCGGCTTACTGAAGTGGTCTGCGCCAAATGCAATGGACATTTGGGGCACTTGTTTGACGATGGCCCAAAACCTACCGGCCAGCGCTTTTGCATCAACTCCGCGGCGCTGGATTTAAAAAAAAATAGCCAACAAGATATACCCTCTTGACACAGAACCCAGCTTATTTTAATATGGAATTAGCACTCGGGATAGCTGACTGCTAACCTTTTTAGTACTACGAATTACTGCGAATTTTGGCGAATACAGGCAAATATTATGAATACTCGCTTAGACACGCGTAAAGAACAACTTTTGGCATTTGTGGTACGCGAGCATAGCCGGAGTGCCCAGCCGGTTGCTTCTGAAATTGTGCGGGGAAAAGCCGGGCTGGATATATCGCCGGCAACAATTCGCGCCGAGATGGCCGCGCTTGAGCGCGCTGGATTTTTAAAACAGCCGCATACTTCTGCTGGACGCGTGCCTACTGAAGCCGGGTATCGGTATTATGTGGCGAATTGTTTAGAGCATCAAAATGTGGAACATGATATACAGGCCATGCGCAATGTGTTTCAGGAGCGCCATGAAAATGAAGATGAGGCACGTTTGAAAATATTGGCTCGGGAGTTGGCGCGAACAATTGAAGAAGGAGTGTTTGTCGGATTTGCGCCGCAGTCCTCGTACTATACCGGCCTTTCATATTTATTTGATCAGCCGGAATTCCAATCGGTGGATATGGTGCGGCATATGGGCGAGATGGTAGATAATCTGGATCGGATCATTGCGGAACTTTTTGAAGAAGTTGCGCCGGGCGTGCAGGTGTATGTAGGGGAAGATAGTCCGTTTGGGGCGCAGTGTGGAACTGTACTTTTACGGCCAGGACAGGATCAGCCCATGATGGGAGTACTTGGCCCCATGCGTATGGATTATGATCGGACGATTGCCTTGATGAAGGCGTTAGAAAATATATTGTAGTCGCAGCTCTTTAGGCTGCGCCACGCCGGCTAAAGACCGGCGGCTACCTATGGATAATGAAAAAACAATTGAGGAATTGAAAAAAGAAGCTGAAGAATTCTTGAATGGTTGGAAGCGGGCCAAGGCGGATTTTGCGAATTATCAAAAACAAGTGGAAAAAGACCGGGCCGAGTGGTTTATGTATGCCAATGCCACGTGTGTAAAGGCGATTCTGCCGGTCTTGGATAGTTTGGAGATGGCGATTCACCAACTCGTCATTGCGAGCCCCGACGCTTCGGTCGGGGCGAAGCAATCTCAAGAGATCGCCACGCCACCCGCGGTTTCTCGCGATGACATACGGGGTGGAATTGAAAAAATCCGCGACCAAATGCTTGATGCGCTTAAGCAGATGGGAGTGGAAGCGATAAAAGCAGTAGGGGAGCCGGTTGATCCGGAGTTTCATGAGGTAGTAGCTGTTGAACCATCAGATGATGTATCTCATGGATTGATTGCGCGCGAAGTCCAGCGCGGCTACACCATGCACGGCAAAGTCCTGCGCGTGGCAAAAGTGATTGTTTCGCAATAACAATATAACAGTATAACAATTTAGCAATATAACAATATGTCCAAAATCATCGGAATAGATTTAGGAACTTCTAATTCAGCCGCCTCTGTAATGCAGGGGGACGCGCCGGTAATTATTCCTTCCGCCGAAGGATCAACTTTGGGCGGCAAGGCGTTTCCGTCCTATGTGGCGCTGACTAAAGAAGGAGAGCTTTTAGTTGGCGAGCCGGCGCGCCGCCAAGCAGTGTCTAACCCGGAGCGCACCATTCACGCGGCTAAGCGCAAAATGGGTACGGATTTTGTTTGGGAAATGGACGGGAAAAAATACACGCCCCAGCAAATTTCCGCGTTTATTTTGCAAAAAATCAAGCGCGATGCTGAGGCCTATCTTGGCGCGCCAGTGGAAAAAGCCGTGATTACTGTGCCAGCATATTTTAATGATGCGCAACGGCAAGCCACCAAAGACGCGGGCGCTATTGCCGGTCTTGAAGTGGTGCGCCTGGTTAATGAGCCAACCGCGGCCGCGCTTTCTTACGGACTTGATAAACTTGGCAAAGAACAAAAAGTGCTGGTGTTTGACTTGGGCGGCGGCACGCTGGATGTAACCATTATGGATATGGGCAGCGGCGGTACGTTTGAAGTGCTTTCAACTTCAGGCGATACGCAATTGGGCGGCACGGACATGGATAATGCCTTGATTGATCATGTGGCCGGAGAATTTAAGCGCACGGACGGTATTGATTTGCGCAAAGATAAAATGGCCATGCAGAGGTTAAAAGAAGGCGTGGAAAAAGCCAAAATTGAACTTTCCACAACTTTAGAAACTGATGTGAATTTGCCTTTCGTAACCGCGGATGCCAATGGCCCAAAGCACTTGCAAGTAAAACTTACGCGGGCGATTTTGGAGTCGCTGATTAAGCCGATTGTGGATCGTTGTCGCCATCCTTTGGAGCAAGCCATTGCGGACTCCAAACTTAATCCTACGCAAATTCATCGGGTGATTATGGTGGGCGGGCCAACGCGCATGCCGATTGTGCAGAAATTTGTGGAAGATTATGTGGGCAAGAAAATTGAGCGCGGGGTTGATCCTATGGAGTGCGTGGCCAAAGGCGCGGCAATTCAGGCCGCGGTTTTGGGCGGGGAAGTCAAGGATGTTTTACTTTTGGATGTTACGCCGCTGACTTTAGGCATTGAAACACTGGGCAGTGTGTCCACGCCTTTGATTGAGCGCAATACCACCATTCCAACTTCCAAGTCGCAAGTGTTTTCCACAGCGGCGGACAATCAAACCACAGTGGAAATTCATGTGCTTCAAGGCGAGCGTTCAATGGCTACGGACAACCGCACGCTGGGCAGATTTATGCTGGATGGTATTCCTCCGTCTCCGCGCGGAGTTCCACAAGTTGAGGTTTCATTTGATATTGACGCTAACGGCATTTTGACCGTAACGGCAAAAGACAAAGCATCCGGAAAATCGCAAAACATTGTGATTAAAGATTCCAGCGCGCTCAATAAAGACGAAATTGAGAAGATGAAAAAAGAAGCCGAGGCGTTTTCCGTGCAAGATAAGCAAAAGAAAGAATTGATTGATTTGCGCAACCAAGCGGACAGCGTGATTTATACCGCGGAAAAATCTTTGCGCGACGCAGGGGACAAAGCCCCGGCGGATATAAAGAAACTGGTGGAGGAAAAAATTGAAGCAATTAAGAAAGTAAAAGATGGCGCGGACGCGGGAGCTTTGAAAAAAGCCCTTGACGAACTCCAATCCGAACTCTCCAAAATCGGGGAGGCGATGTACAAATCCGCCGGCGCACAAAAAGGCGGCGCCGCACCTGGAGCCGACCAAAAATCCGACGGCCCAATCGAAGGCGAGGTACAAAAATAACAATGTTCCCTCCCCACAACACTCCCTCTCCCTTGTATGGGAGAGGGCAGGGTGAGGGTCGGAGTTGCAAACACCGCCCGTCATTGCGAGCCCCGATGTTTCAGTCGGGGCGCGGCAATCTCGCGCGTATGCGCGTAACAAGCGGGGCTCACGCCCCGTTTTTTCGTATTCGCTTTTCGTGATATAATCCGCGTAGCGGATTTCCCCGCGGCTTGCCGCGGGATCCCTGGAGGAAGGTCTGGAAACCCTCGGTTTCCAGAGGTATACTGGCGGCATGGCCCTCATCCGCACTCATCACAATGCCTATGACACGCACTACCACATTGTCTTTCCCGTCAAATACCGCAAAGCCCTGCTTCAAGATGAGATCCCGCTCGCGATTAGCACAATCGCGCAGGAAATCGCCCAAAGATATGACATTGAGTTTGAAAAGATTGGCACTGATCTCAACCACATCCACCTCCTGGCTTCATTCCCCCCCAAACTCAGCGGTTCAGAGGTGGTGCGGATCTTCAAGAGTATCACCGCCCGAGAACTCTTCAAGCGATTTCCTGCGCTCAAGAAAGACCTCTGGGGAGGGGAGTTCTGGAGCGATGGCTTCTATCTTTCCACGGTCAGCGAGCGGGGCAATTGGAAGGTGGTTGAGCAGTATGTGGCAAGCCAGGGAAAGACAATGGATACCCCGCCTCAGCTTCGTTTATTCACCTAGGGCCATGCCGTTGGTCATACCCCGCGGCTTGCCGC
>Ga0156312_134_pt4 | contig 5868 bp, 6 predicted proteins | sample RifCSPlowO2_12_FD_107960 | JGI IMG/M metagenome (GOLD analysis project Ga0156312, IMG submission 107960) | Candidatus Uhrbacteria bacterium RIFCSPLOWO2_12_FULL_47_10
GCGTATTAATAATTGCATAACGCCCGATGTGCGTGCCGGAATTAATCACCACTCCATCCATGACTACGGTCCCTTCTCCGATTTGCACCTCTTCATTTATAACCGCATGTGGCGAAATAATCGCTGGCATCGTGAACTCAAGCCCGCGCAATTTCTCAACCAACCGCTCACGCAAATCACCATTTCCTAGATATCCAATGCCAAGCACTGCAGAAAGTTGCGGATGGTCTTTTTTAAGACGCGGCAACACCTCATCCTTTCCAAGATAAGCCATACCCAACAGTGGGCCGCGGGTTTCACTGTCGGTATATCCAAGAATTTCAAAGGTGCCGAGTTTTTTTATCATACTGGCAACTACTTTCGCGTGCCCTCCGCCTCCAATAATTACAATCTTCTCCATAGTATTTTAAGTAAAATAGCTTTTGACCGCGGCGGACACCGCTTCTAGCTGTTCATTAGTAATATTCACACTGCAAGGAATATTAAGACAACTTTCCCACGCCGCCCTGGCACAAAGAGCGTCTCCGCCATATACCATAGATTCTTTATACATCGGTAGCGTATGAATCAAATTCCAAATCGGTCGGGCCTGAATACCTTGAGCAATCAGATAGGCAAGCAACGGCTCTTTCATATCTGCCGCAACCTGAATAGTTGAAAGCCAGTAATTGCTTTTTGCCCATGATGCTTCTTGTAAAACCTTCAGCTTCCCGGCGAATCCGTCAAAAAGTTCGCGATAGCGGTTGGCAATTTCGCGTTTGCGGGCCGCATACTCATCCAGTTTTTCCAGCTGGGCTACCCCGAACGCCGCCTGGATATTTGTAAGCCGATAATTGTAACCAATCTCGTCATGATCGTAGCGCAGGGGATCTTTTTTAGCTTGCGTGCTTAAATGGCGCACGCGCTTGGCCCATTCTTCATTATTGGTAACGATCATCCCTCCGCCGCCGGTGGTAATAATCTTGTTGCCATTGAATGAAAGGCATCCGATGTCCCCAAGCACGCCGGCCTTTTTCCCCTTATATTCCGACCCCAAACTTTCCGTCGCGTCTTCAATCACGCATACTTTATACTGGCGGCATACTTCCGTGAGCGCATCCATATCCGTAGGGTGTCCCAAGGCATTTACCGGAATTACCGCGCCGACCCGTTGGCCGGTCTTTTTATAGTAGGTCATCCCGCTACCGCGTTTTTCACATTCACTGTTTAAAAACTGCGCGATTTGATTTACATCCAGGCAGAGTGTTCCCGGGTCGCAATCAAAAAATATCGGAGATGCTCCAACATAGCGCGCAACATTGACTGGGGCGACAAAAGTCAAGGTAGGTACCAGCACGATATCGTCTTTTTTAACTCCCGCGATAATCAGCGCGAGGTGCAGGGCGGCCGTGCCATTGACTACTGCCACGGCATGCGCGACGCCGAGATACCTGGCCACCCCATCTTCAAAGCGATTCACAAAACTACCAGCCGAAGAAACCCAGCCGGTATCCAAACAATCTTTAATATAGCGCCATTCATTCCCGGCCATTACTGGTTCAGCAAGCGGAATCATAATTCTTACACTTATTAATAAGTCTTGAGATCCAGCAAATAGTGATTGGTTTCATGCAGTTTAAATCCGACTTTCTGATATAAACTATTTGCCGCAACGCGCTTGGGATTAGTTGTAAGCTCTACCATCTCCACCCCTTGTCCCTTAGCCCAGCGCAAAAGATCATGCAGAATTTTTTCGCCCAGCCCTTTCCCGCGCTGCGTTGGATCAACAATCATATCCTCAACTACGGCTTGCCGGCGGCGCATCGTTTGCCGCGGAAAAATCCAGCCCATACCAACAAGTTTCCCAGCTTCATATACTGTGCTGACATATCCATCCCGTATGGCTTTGTAGAGCGATTGTTCATTAACCGTGGCGCTGGCGTCAAGCTGTCCAACAAGTGCGCGTACATCTTTAAGGTCATATACAAACCTTTCCTTAAGGTACGCCAGTATCTTTTGATTTGAATCAAACGCAATGGTATTAAGCTCGCGCAGTGGAATCCAGGAAACTTCGGAGTTTTCATGATTCAGCGTTATATTCCCTTCAATCTCAACAAGATAGGCAAAGCTCAAAACTGGAAACTCATAAGTTTTGTACGCGGCGTTTCCGGAAAATGCCCCCAGATAGGTAAGCTTACTTTCAACATTAAGCTCTTCTTTAAGTTCCCGCTTTAGCGCTTCCTCTGGCGTCTCATTCTTTCCCACATATCCGCCGACAAAATCCCACTCCCCCTTAAACGGTTCTTCGTTGCGCTTGGCCACTAGTAATTTTCCGTCACGAATCACCACTGCGGTCGCGCTCAACTTCGGATTTTCAAATGAACATAAAAGGCAGTCGCACTTCATAGACATTTGTAAATTATATTGTTATGCGCCTTAAGCTCTTTAAGATAGTGGCTCTTTACATCCACCAGTACTCCGCGGGCATTGCCGCTGTAATGATTAACCAGATCATTGAGCGGCATGTCTTTAAATTGTCGATGGAGCGTGGCCAAAATAATTCCGTCTACTTTTCCCATGGCACTCAAATCCGCCACATACTCCACGCCGAACTTTTCTACCTCTTCTTGGTAAAGATTTGGATCATGCGCCAGCACACTTACTCCGTAGGATTTAAGTTTCCTAATCGTATCCCCAATTTTTGAATTCCGCGTATCACGAATATTTTCCTTGAACGTAAGCCCCAAAACAAGCACTCGAGATCCCTGTACCACTTTACCCGCTTCCACCAGTCCTAAAATAGTAAGATCAGCAACATACTCCGGCATCCAATCATTAATGCGTCGACCGGCAAGAATAACCTCCGGGTTGTATCCTAACTCTTGCGCTTTGTGAGTAAGGTAATATGGATCAACTCCGATACAATGTCCGCCAACCAGACCCGGCTGATATTTATGAAAATTCCACTTAGTTCCCGCGGCCTCAAGTACATCACGGGTATTAATTCCCATGCGGTTAAAAATTAAAGCCAATTCATTCACAAGCGCAATATTAAGATCACGCTGCGTATTTTCAATTACCTTCTCCGCCTCGGCCGTTTTGATATTGGGGGCTTTGTGCACTCCGGCCTTGCATATTTCGCCATATACCGCCGCAACTAACTCAAGCGTCTCCTTATCTATGCCCGAGACCACTTTAACCGTGGTGGTAATCGTGTGTTCAGTATCCCCCGGATTAGTCCGTTCGGGAGAATAGCCAACATACCAATCCCGGCCACATTTCAGTCCTGAATTTTTCTCAATAAGTGGGACACAGACTTCCTCGGTAACTCCCGGATACACTGTAGACTCATATACCACCACCGTACCGGCTTTGATATGCTTTCCGATTGTCTCCGAAGCTTCAATCACAGGAGTGAGATCGGGCGTCTTTGCATTTGTGATTGGAGTAGGTACGGTTACAATAATAAAATTAGCGCGCGAAAGTACGGAGGGGTCAAGAGTATATTCAACTTTAGCCGCGGCCAAATCCTCATCCGGGACATCTTTGTTCGGATCGTGTCCTGCTTTGAGCGAATCAATGCGTCCTTTGCTTTTATTCAATCCTATAATCGGCGCAAAATGTGATTTCCCAAATGCCACCGCCAGCGGCAATCCTACATAACCAAGCCCCACAATAGCAATTTTTACTTCTTCCAATTTCGGCACCATATGTTCATTAAAACATGAAAGCATTAAATCATTGTTTTCATGCTCTCGTGTTTTTATGTTTTCATGATTAGGTTCCTTCTTCCCATGAACTTAAATACTTTCTTTGTTCATCTGTAAGTTCATCCTTGCGTATTGCCATTGCATTGAGCTGAAGTTGCGCAATAGTATCGTCAATTTCAGGGGGAAGGGTATAGACTTTCCCCTCACCTGACCTTCGGTCTTCCTCTCCCCCAGGGAGAGGGCGGGGTGAGGGCGCAAAATTGCGTACTAACCATTCGCATGCCAAAGCTTGGCCGCAAAACGAAAGCGACATTACTTCCGACGGATGCCCCTCTGCCGCAGCAAGATTTACCAGTCGCCCTTCACCGGCAACAAAAATCACCTTCCCCTCACCTGACCTGCGGTCTCCCTCTCCCGTAGGGAGAGGGAGGGGTGAGGGAATTGTATACTCATCTAACATATCTCTCACCCTTCTGACATTGACCGCCATCTCACGCAAACCTTGCAAATCAATCTCCGCGTCAAAATGTCCGGAGTTCGCCAATATTGCTCCTGACTTCATTTTTGCAAAATGTTCCGGACGCAAAACATGTTTATCGCCGGTGACGGTGATAAAAATATCACCAAGTGCCGCGGCATCTAGAAGCGGCATCACCCTAAACCCATCCATCACGGCTTGCAGGGCGCGAAACGCATCCACTTCGCACACAACTACGTTTGATCCCATGCCTTTTGCACGAAGTGCTACACCCTTTCCGCATGAACCGTAACCGCAAACCACCACAGTTTTTCCTGCCCACAAAATATTGGTGGCGCGCGTAATACCGTCCAGCGTTGACTGCCCAGTGCCATAATAATTATCCATCAAATGTTTGGTTTTGTTGTCATTTACCGCCACCACCGGATATTTAAGCGCACCATCGCGCTCCATAGCGCGCAAGCGGATCAGTCCAGTCGTGGTTTCCTCCGTACCGCCAATAAGATGTGGGATCAAATCCGGATGCTTTTTGTGAATTTCCCCCACCAAATCGCCTCCGTCGTCAATGGTGATGAGACATTGTCGTAACCCCTCCTCGCCTCCCCGCGCCCTTTGGGGAGGAACCAAACCAACATCCCCCCTCTTAAGGTAAGAGGGGGTAGGGGGAGTTATGTCACTTGGCATTTGGTTATTGGAATTTGTTTGTAATTTGGAATTTGTGATTTGGAATTTCAAAACCTCAATCACCTGATTCAAGTTCTCATAGTACTCCTCATTCGTTTCGCCCTTATGTGCAAAAACTGCCACACCTTCTTGTGCAAGCGCGGCCGCCACATCATCTTGGGTTGAAAGCGGATTGCAACCGGTAATTGCAACCTGCGCGCCTCCGGCGCGCAAGGTACGCACCAGCATCGCAGTTTCTTTAGTTACATGAAGCGCCATGCCAATCGTAAGCCCGGCAAACGGCTTTTCACGCTCAAAACGCTTACGCACCTCTAAAAGCGCGCCCATGCGCCGCTCGGCCAATTCCATCTGCAATTGCCCCTGCGTCGCAAGTGCAATATCTTTTACTTTATATGCTTCCATATAGTTGGACGATTCTATCAAAATCACGCCTTATGGTCAAACTGCATCGCCTTTTTGCAAATATCGCATAATTTCTTTTGCATACGCCGGGGCGCCACTCGCTCCCGGAGAATTATAGTTTAGGATATGCAGTGAATGAGCAGTTTGCACTTCCACCACTTCTGGCACAAACTGTCCCTTCTGATCAACAAGCGAGGCGCGCACGCCAGCAGTTCCACGCGTCACACAATCCTCCACGCGCAGATCAGGAAGAAATTTCTGCACGCGTGAAACCATTGCACGTGGAGATAACACACTGCGCCACTCCTGTGCGCACAAACGCAAAAATTCCGGGTTCACACACAATCTCAATTTATTTATAACTGGCCGCTCGGCGATTTTGCTCCACACCTTGCCCAACCCGCGATAGGCATACGCCCCAAACACCGGCACCGCGGTCGGCCCAATCTCCGTTCGCCCATCGTGGCGCACCACAAAATGGGGGTCCAAAAAAGAAAATTCGCTGTGGCGCGGTACGCAGTAGATATTGCGGCTCGCCAACCGTGCGCTTGCGCCTCCCACAATTAAATATTCTCCGCGGAAATTAAGATCCGCATAATCACGCGCCACTCCCAT